>Ga0137403_10000468_pt1 | contig 52209 bp, 38 predicted proteins | sample CZOMad2_1_16fung_FD_122057 | JGI IMG/M metagenome (GOLD analysis project Ga0137403, IMG submission 122057) | Vadose zone soil fungal communities from Angelo Coast Range Reserve, California, USA - CZOMad2_1_16fungal (Hybrid Assembly) | ecosystem: Environmental > Terrestrial > Soil > Vadose zone... | reverse complement strand
CCGTCAACTGTGGGACTTGCTCTTTGATCTCTCGGGCAAAGGCATTACGTTTTTTGTTACCACGCACTACATGGATGAAGCCGAGCGCTGCAGCCACGTGGCTTACATTTACTACTCGAAGCTGATCGCGGATGGCACGCCGATGGAACTGGAGGCGATGCCCGATGTAAACTCTCCTGGTACCAAGCGTCTGGAGATTCGCACCACGGAAGTCACACGCGGGCTTCGGTTGGCGCGCAAGTTTCCCGGGGTTTTGAACGCCACCGTGTTCGGGCAATCGGTCCATGCGTTGGTTGACAGCTCATTCGATCAAGCAGCGCTAGCCAAGATGCTGAGTGGGCAGGGCATCGAGATTACTGAGGTTCGCCCACTCACGGCCAGCCTCGAAGACGTATTTGTTGAGTTGACCTATCGCCGCCAGGCGGAAATGGAGGCTTCGCATGCGTAATCCCTTTCAAGGCATCGGCGCGGTCATCTACAAAGAAGTTATTCACATCCAGCGGGATTCGACGGCCATTGTCTTTGCCCTGATGATTCCGATCTTGCAGATGACGATTCTCGGTTTTGGGATCGATACGAATATTCGCCAGATCAAAACCGTGATCATGGATAACGACAATAAGAAGTTGAGTCGCGAACTCGTCGACCGCTTGCGCAACACCGACACCTACAACGTCGTGAAGTACGTTTATTCCGATCGCGAAATGAATGAAGCCATTATTGGCGGCAAGGCCCGCGTTGGTATCAAGATTCCCTGGGATTACTCTGACCGTTTATTGAAGGGCGAGACAGCACAAGTGATGGTTTTGATTGACGGCTCAGATTCCTCAGTAGCAGGACAAGCCATCAACGTCACGACAGCAATTGGCCTGGACGAATCGCTGAAGCGCGTGCTCACGACCGGACAAACTCTGCCGGTGGAAGTCCGGCCTAAAGTCTTGTTCAATCCAGATTCACGCTCGCCGAATTTCTTTCTTCCCGGTCTCACTGCCGTTTTGCTGCTGAGCGTGACCACGTTTCTTACCGCATTCGCCATTGTGAGGGAAAAGGAGAAAGGCACTCTCGAGCAGCTTTTCGTCACACCAGTGCAGCCGATGGGATTGCTGCTGGGCAAAATCCTTCCATACTTTGCCATCGGGTTTATTGAGCTGTGCATTATCTTGCTCGCACTGGTCAACATTTTCCGCGTGCCCATTCACGGTAGCGTGTTTTTGCTGTTGCTACTCTCCACGCCATACCTGTTCGTTTCGTTGTCGTTCGGCACCTTAATTTCGACCAGAGCCAGGTCGCAGGCGGAAGCCATGCAAATGGCGTTTCTTACGTTCCTGCCCAGCATCTTTTTTTCGGGATACATTTTTCCTCGCGAGACAATGCCGTTACCGTTCTACATCATCAGTATGTTTGTGCCGGCGACGTACTTCATCAACATCACACGAGGAATCATCTTGCGCGGAGCGGGTCTGCGGCATCTTTGGTTTGACGGGCTGATGCTGACAATCATGGGGGCGTTGCTTTTCTTCGCAGCAGCGCGCCGGTTCCAGAAGAAGGTCATCGCCGCCTAGTGCGCATTCGCCTATGAACCCAGCCCCTGTTAAGCCCATTGTGAGCCTAGACGCCCTCGAAAAGCTCGACATTCGCGTCGGCACCATAGAGTCCGTCGGCGATGTTACCGGAGCGGACCAACTCTGCCAGTTGCGCGTCAATTTTGGCGATCACTCCCGGACGATCGTTGCCGGTATCAAAAAGGAACGACCCAATCCGCGTGAGATTGAAGGGAAGCAGGCGCTGTTCATCGTGAATCTGGAGCCGAGGAAGATGCGGGGCGTCCTCTCCGAGGGCATGTTATTCGACATCGGCTACGCGGATGGCGTGAAGCCTGTTCTGGCCATGCCCGAGGCTCCGGTTCCGAATGGAACCCGGGCAGGGTAGCATCCCTGATGGTACTCGTGGAAACCTTAGACACAATCGCGTAGGATGCGACCCATGATTCCTAATCGGTCCTCTCGCCGTTCTTTTCTCGCTTTGTCGGCGATGCTACCTTGGGCGTTGCGGGCCCGAGCCTCGACGTCGATTCCAGTAGGTCTCGAACTCTATTCCGTTCGGGAAGCTCTCAAGCGTGATCCTGCAGGTACCGTGCGTGCCGTCGCGCAGTTAGGGTACGAATGCGTGGAGTTTTACGCGCCGTATTTTGATTGGAGCGAGAGCGAAACCAAGCAGATGAGGAAGCTCATGGACGATTTGGGCATCCATTGTTTCTCCACCCATAACGATGAAGCGTTTTTCAAGCCCGAGAACCTCGAACGTGCCCGCGACAGGAATCTGATCCTGGGTAGCAAGTACGTCGTCCTATCTTCGTCCGCGCAGAAGTCAGCTCTGGATGCCTGGAAGGCTTTGGCGGATTCGCTCAATACTATTGCTGACAAGTTGGAGCCGTCCGGCCTGCGCGTGGGATGCCACAATCACCAAGTGGAGTTTCGGCCTATTCAGGGGCAGCGGCCCATCGAGGTTTTGGCGAAGAATACCAAGGCGTCCATCATGCTCCAGCTCGATGTGGGTACGTGCATCGAAGCGGGTTCCGATCCCGTAGAGTGGATCCGGTCCAATCCTGGCCGCATACGCTCAATCCATTGCAAGGACTGGTCGCCTGAACCCGGCAAGGGATACACGGTGTTGTTCGGGGAAGGCGCAGCCGACTGGAAGAGGATTTTCGAAACGGCGGAAAGTGTCGGCGGTGTTGAGTATTACCTCGTCGAGCAGGAAGGCAGCCGCCTCTCCGAGATCGAAACAGCGCGAGCTTGTTTGAAGACCTTCCGGGAGAAGCATTCGGCCTGAAGCCGATATCAATATCAAAATCAAACGGATCACTTCTGGGTGTCGCCGGAATGCGCAAGCTCCCAAACCTTCGCGTATTTCCAGAAGACGTAAGCGGCGTGGTTGAGGTGAAGAAGTAACCCTTCCCGGCCATCAAGGAAACCCAGGCGGATGACGTAGTTGTAGAGAAGCGTCGCCAGGGGGCGAAGGACAATATCAACGGGGCCGCTGCGGCTGCCTTTCTCGACGGCCATCTGGGCTCCCAGTGAGGAGTAACGGTTCACGTGCTCGATGTAGTCATTCATCGTTGGGTAGCAGTGGTGGACGAGCGCGCCGTTCTCAATGCGAGCCGTGTATCCATCGACCTTCAAACTCTCGTGAACCACCTGCGGCTGGAATCGGCCATAGCCTCTGCGAAAAAGACGTAGCTTTGGGTCGGGCCAAAAGCCGCCTCGTCTTATCCAGCGACCCAGGAAATGGTTCTTGCGCGGGATGAAATAGCCGCTGAATGTCACTGGCATTTCTTCGGGTTGCATGGTGCCTTTTGAAAGTGATTCCTCGTAGGCCATGACCTGTTCGACCTGATCAAGGCTGTCGCCGCCGGCGGCACAGGTGAGGTTTCGCAGCTCCATTTCGGTGTGACCGGTGGGTTTCGAGAGGATCAATTGGATCGCTTTGACTAACTGAACCTCGACTTCTTCATCGGCGTCCACGCTAAGAATCCAATCCCCTACCGCTTTGTCGATGGCGGAGTTCTTCTGCGCGGCAAAGCCCTTCCAGGGTTCCTGGAAGATTTTGGCTCCTAGTGACCCTGCGATCTCAAGGGTACGGTCCGTCGAGCCCGAATCAACGATGATGACTTCTCCAACACCGTTGTTAACTAACGGCGCGACACTGCTCAGAGTGCGCGCGATGTTGGCCTCTTCGTTGTGGGTAATGAGGACTACGGACAGGAGCACGAGTGACAGGATAAACTACCTCTCGGTCCAGCTGGACGGCCTAGGGCGGCCGCCCCCACGCGAGTCAGCGAGCGGGCGGTGTTGCGGGTGAACTCGTCGAGCTTTCCAAGCTCTCTTCGAGCCCCAAGTCCGGGTCCGGCCCGCAGGGCTCGTGGTTGTGTTCCGCCACGCGGTGCCGCAATTCGCGGACTTCTTCCGCCAGGCGGATGATCACCTCCGACAGGGGATCGCTGATTTCCTTCGGATCGGTAATCACCACGCGCTTGCCATCGCGCAGCACGATGTGGCCCGGGACGCCGACGACGGTGGAGTTATCCGGAATGTCGCGCAATACTACGGAACCAGCACCGACGCGGCAGTTTTCACCGATGGTGATGTTGCCGAGAATGCGGGCACCGGCGCCGATGGTTACGTTGTTGAGGATGGTTGGATGGCGCTTGCCTTTTTCCTTGCCCGTGCCGCCGAGCGTGCAGCCCTGGTAGATGGTGCAATCGTCGCCGACAATACTGGTCTCGCCGATTACCACACCCATGCCGTGATCGATGAAGAGACGCCGTCCGATGACCGCGCCCGGGTGGATCTCCACGCCCGTCCAAAAACGTACCCACTGCGAGAGCAGTCGCGCCACGAAGTGAAGCCGGTGAGTCCACAACCAGTGAATCAGGTGGTGGGCCCACACGGCTTGCAATCCGGGATAGCACAGCAGCACTTCCACCCATGAGGTCGCGGCCGGATCTCGCTCGAACGTCGCGCGTACATCTTCGCGGACTGATTGGAGGAATCCGGGCGGCGTTTCGGACTGGGTGTCGGGCATTGCTTCAGACCGCGACGGCGGTCATCTCCATTGCTTCTTTGCGTAGCGCCTCGAACATGAAGCTGGTGAGATAGCGTTCTCCACCGCTCGGGATAATGGCGACGATGAGCTTGCCAGCATTTTCGGGACGGCGAGCGACCTGCAGGGCCGCCACGATAGCAGCGCCGGAGGAGATGCCAACCAACAGCCCTTCCTCGCGGGCCACGCGTAAAGCCATCGCAGCCGATTCGTCGGAATTCACCTGGATCACTTCGTCAATGTAATCGGTACGCAAAATGTCGGGGATAAAGCCCCCGCCGATCCCCTGAATCTTGTGTGGTCCCGGTGCGCCACCCGAGAGCACAGGGCTTTCCTTAGGCTCAACCGCAATAGCTTTGAACGAGGGTTTGCGCGGGCGAATATATTCTGAGACGCCGGTGAGTGTGCCTCCAGTTCCCACGCCTGAAATCAGGATGTCGACCTGGCCGTCGGTGTCGTTCCATATCTCGGGGCCGGTTGTCGCTACGTGAATGGCGGGGTTGGCGGGATTGGCGAATTGCTGCAGAATGTAACCGCTCGAGGTCGTAGCCAATAACTCCTCGGCCTTCGCGATCGCGCCTTTCATTCCCTTCGGACCGGGCGTGAGCACGATCTCGGCGCCAAGAGCGCGGAGCAGAATACGCCGTTCCAGACTCATGGTTTCGGGCATGGTGAGAATCAAGCGATAGCCACGCACCGCAGCTACAAACGCGAGCGCGATACCCGTGTTGCCGCTGGTTGGCTCAATCAATACAGTTTTCCCAGGTGTAATTTTCCCTTCGCGCTCCGCCACGTCGATCATGTTGAAGCCGATGCGGTCTTTCACGCTGCTGGCGGGGTTGAAAAATTCGAGCTTAGCCGCGACCTGCGCCTGGCAGCCTTCGGTGACGCGGTTCAAGAAAACAAGAGGGGTTTTACCAATCAGTTCGGTAACGTCGCGAGCGATTTTCATGGCCAATCTCCTTGGAGGCAATGCTGGAGCAAAGTCTAGTTCCGATGTAGACATTGTCCTACGAATTTGGGCTTTTGGGGAAGCCTCAGACACAGTAGCACTGTCGCCCGCCTTGCACGATGTTTTAGACGCAAAAAACAGGCACAGGTCGCAAAACCTGTGCCTGGCATGCAGCGCCTAGACCGTCAGTCCTACTGCGGGGCTGGCGTAGGGGGCGTCGCTGGGTCGGGCGCCATGTTTTCGTAGTGTTCGATCACTTTGTCGAGATGGATCGTGCCGGGGACGGATGGCATCTTCGTGACCTTCCCGCTCTGCGCGTCGGCGATATCGATGCCGAGGTGGATTAGGGTTTGTCCCGTAACGCGGTCTAGTTCGACGCGAGCCTTCTCGTACGCTGCCATGGCTGCGACCAAATTTGAGGCCGATTGCGTAAGATCGCGTTGAGTGCCGAGGACCAGAGTATTGGTGGATGCGCCGAGTGCGTATTTCTTCTGCTCGGCATCGAGCGATTGTTTCGCCAGCTCGACCCCCGCTTTAGCTGCGTCAACTCGGGCTCGATCTTGTTGCACCGTAAACTGCGCATTGCGGACTTCTATACGGACGGTGTTCTCCTGCTGCTTCAAGCGCATTTCCGCTTGCCGATATTCCAGTTGCGACCGGATCTGGTCAGCCTGCGCTGCTCGATTGCGCAGCGGAATCGTCAACTGGATGCCCGCTCCCTTATCCGGGGCTGTGCTATCGAAGAGCTCTCCAACTGCGTGCCCGTAGCTGGTAGAACTGATCGGGGTTGCGCAGAGCGGGCTGCTTGTGGAAGGAACGCAAAGCGGGTTCTGGTTTCCGGCAAGGGCAGATCCACCGTAAAAAGCGAACAAATCCAGGCTCGGAAGCAGTGCGTTCTTGGCCGCTTTGTTGGTAATATCGCGGTTCGTCAGGTCAACACGAGACTCATTTAGATCCTCACGGCTCTTGAGGGCTTGCACCACCAGGTCCTCCGTGGGAGCAATCGGCTCTTTTTCCGGAACCTCCATCGTATCCGTGGGGATCACTTCGGCGTCCGCAAGATGCGGATCGGTGAGGCTGCGGCTAATCGCATTCTTCATCAGCAACTGCTGCAACTCCAGATTGGTTTGCGAGACGATCAGATCCTGCTCGCGAGTGGAAGCGTCACTTTGCGCGCGGACAACTTCAATCGGGGCCAAAGTCCCGATCTCAACCTGCTTCTTGTTGTCGGAGAGGGTCTTGTTGGCGAGCGCTACAGAGCGCTCTTTCACCTTCACGTCTTCGTATGCATTTACCAAATCCCAGTAAATGTTCTGGATTTGGTTCACCGTCGTAATAACCTGCAAGCGAAATGCCGCATCGGAGATCTGTCGATTGTTCTTCGCTGTGATGATGAAGCGGCGATTGGGAAGAAAACCGAATCCCTGTAGCAAGTGTTGGCTTAGCGTGAACCGGAAGTTGGAATTAACAGCCGGGCTATAGACCGTAGAGGTGCTCGTCGTTGTCGTCCGGGAGTTGTCAAAACTAAGAGACATGTTAGTGCCGGTTTGAAATCCCTGTTGATATCCAAAATTTACCGTGCCGGTATTCCTGCTGGTGGTGGGGCCGTCGAACAGCGGAAACGTATTGAGAGTCTTGCTGTGCTCAAGTTGCAACGTACCGGTTAGTACCGGATCAAACGAACTCACCACAGAACCCACGCCGGAAGTCGACGTGACAATGCCCGACGTACCCGAGCCAGCGCCACCAGTGCCAGATGACGTACCGCCCGCTCCCGAACCCGACGTGCTCGATCCAATTGCTCCAACGCCGCCTCCCGGTGTATTTTGTACGACGCCGGTGTTAACGCCCCGCGTGGTTCCTCCTGATTTTGCGCGAAGCAAATCCGTATCCGCGATGTCGAGGTTGTAGCGCGCGATGGCTATATCCAGGTTGTTCTCAAGCGCCAGCGCAATAGCATCGTTCATTGACAACATCAGTTTCCCATCTTTCATGATCGGGTCGATGCGCGCCGTGTTGGTCAGGTTTGGGGCCCCCACTGTCCGCGGGATATAGGGCGCAAACGGATTGGGGAAATGGGCCTGAGGCTTACCGTAGTCCACCTGCTGCGCCGCTCCAGGTAGAGCCAAGGCCACCATCGCCGCACCAGCCAATACCACCCGTCCGACCGACATCCTACGTAAGAATTGCTGCATTTCGTTTCTCTCCATTGGGCTTGATACGGTCAAAACCTGCTACCGTTGGACTCGACAACTGCAGACTCGCGAAATGCATGGACCGCACCCGCGATCGAGACTCACAAACACTCAAAATTTCGCGGAATTCCGCGGCACTTATTGAGGTAGTACGCAACCCGCGCCGCCCAGGTTCCATTTCCTGCCCGGTTTGTACTGGCCATGCTGTTCGAAGGCCAAAGGGAACCAGTAGTATAGCGAATCCAGCTGCACACACCCCGAATAACCCGTTTGGATGACGGCACGTACAGAAAGGTTCGATTTTTACAATGCATGACAAGGCTCCCGGCGACCGGGCAAGTCAAGGGCCAGAAGCGCTAGCTCCGGGGGCAAATCCCGGACTTCTTCTGAGCAACCTTAAGACGCGCAGCATTAAGATACGCAACATTAAGCTCACCCTCGCCTACGACGGAACCGACTTCTCCGGCTGGCAAGTCCAGCCTGGACGGGCCACGGTCCAGGGCCTCCTTGGGTCCGCTATTGGACGGTTGACCGGGGAAAACGTCTTGCCCCAAGGCTCCGGGCGCACGGACGCGAGGGTGCATGCCTTGGCTCAAATTGCGACTTTTGCGACGCACTCGCCGATACCTGTGGAAAACCTTGCGAAGGCCCTGAATGACACCTTGCCCACAGCGATTCGTGTGCTGGCCTGTGAGGAGACTGACCCCGAGTTTCACGCGCGGAAATCCGCGCGAGCGAAAACCTACGAATACCGGATGGAACGCCGCGCGACCTGTTCTCCTTTTGTGGCGCGCTACGTTTGGCACTATCCCTTTCCATTGGACGAAGCTGCGATGGCGGAGGCCGCAGGGGTTGTCGAGGGCGAACACGACTTCACGTCTTTTGCCGCCGTCGATCCCGAGAAGTCGCATAGTGAAGAAGTACGTCAAGAAGGACGAGAAGAGCCGCGCTCGAACGTTCGGACAATTCATTCCTCCATCTGGGAGCGTCGAGGCGACGAGTTTGTCTACACCGTGCGCGGGTCCGGATTTCTGCACCATATGGTGCGCAACCTCGTGGGAACGTTTGTGCTTGTGGGCAAGGGGACCATCAACCGTCAGGGCCTGCAGCGGATTCTGGCGGCGCGCGACCGCTCGGCTGCCGGGGCCACGGCCCCGGCGAGCGGGCTGTTCTTGGTGAATGTGGAGTATTGATGGCCGACGCGTCCTGCTAGACTTGCGCTGATGCTCTCCGGTCTCGCCGTTGACGCGCGTCGCTTCGCTTCGCTCAATCCCGCGACCGGCGAAGTTCTGCGCGAGTTCGATTGCGCCTCAGCAGAAGAAGTTCAAGCTGCCGTCTCTCGTGCTCACGGTGCGCAACCTGCGTGGTGGGATCTCGGCGTTCGGCGCCGCTGCGAAATCCTGCGTCGATTTCAACGGTTTCTGCACGAACGCAAAGAGGAAGTCGCGCGGCTCGTCACCGAAGAGTCGGGCAAGCCCTACGCTGAATCGCTGGTTGCCGAACTGATGGTTGTGCTGGACGCCGCGCGTTTTTGCTGCGAAACCGCCAGGGCCATTTTACAGCCGCAGCCCGTGCCGCATGGAAACCTCATCATGAAAGCGAAGGCCGGTGTCCTGCTGCGAGAGCCGCACGGTGTCATCGGAATTATTTCGCCGTGGAACTATCCCTTCTCGACACCTGCGAGCGAAACCCTGGCCGCACTTGTCACAGGCAACGCAGTTGTTTTGAAACCCTCGGAACTTACGCCTCTCGTTGGGCTGAAGCTGGAAGAACTCCTCCACGCCGCGGGAGTGCCGCGCGATATCTTTCAAGTTGTCATCGGAGATGGCGCCACCGGGTCCGCACTCGTCGACTCCGCAGTCGACAAGATTGTCTTCACTGGCAGCGTGAGCACCGGCCGCCGCATCGCGCAGGCAGCCGCCCCGCGTTTTTTGCCGCTCGTTCTCGAACTTGGTGGCAAGGATCCGACCGTTGTCCTGGAAGACGCCGACCTCGACACTGCCTCCAGCGGCGTGGTCTGGGGAGCATTCATGAACGCCGGCCAAACCTGCCTGTCGATCGAGCGCTGTTACGTTCATCGCAGCGTGCATGATCGTTTCGTCGAAGCCTGCCTCGTGAAGGCTCGCCGCCTCCGGGTCGGCAACGGCGGCGATCCGGAAACGGAAATCGGCCCCATGATCCACGAGCGCCAATTGCGGATCGTAGAAGCCCACGTTGCCGACGCTCTTGCGAAGGGCGCGCGACGTCTCTGCGGCGGCACAAGGCTTCCTGAACTCGGTCCGAACTTCTACGCCCCCACCGTTCTCAGCAGTGTCACGCACGACATGCGTATCATGACCGAAGAAACCTTTGGCCCTGTTCTTCCTATCATGGCGTTCGATAGCGAAGACGAAGCTATTCGTCTCGCCAACGATTCCTTGTACGGCCTCGCGGCTAGCGTCTGGACCGGCAATCGTGCCCGCGGTGAAGCCATGGCCCGACGCCTTCGCGCCGGGACGGTTATGGTGAATGACTCGATCTCCGCTTTCGCCATCAGCGAAGCTCCGCACGGCGGCCCCAAGGACAGTGGCATCGGCCGCACTCACGGACGCCTTGGCATGGAAGAAATGGTGCGCATCAAATACGTAGATTCCGATCGCATTCCCGCGATGAAGAAGCTCTGGTGGTACGGCTACGGTTCGGAGTTTTGCGCGCAAATGGAAGGATTCCTCGATTTCCTCTTTGCGCGCGGGCTTGTCACCCGCCTGCGAGGCGGCCTGCGATCCCTCGGCGCCGTCAAGCGTAAGAGCCAGATCTGAAATGCGCTGGCTGCTGCAATCTTCCGATCCGGTGCAAAACGCTGCCTTCGCGGCCCAGCTCCGTGAGTTACCCGAACTTCGTTCGCACACCGCAGCCAGCGATATCCTTGCCCAACTCCTGCTCGCGCGCGGCGTTAACACTGTGGAACAGGCTTGCCATTTTCTAAATCCTTCGCTCGATCAGATGCACTCGCCCTACGACATGCTCGGTATGGACGCCGCCGCCGCGCGCCTTGAAGCCGCCATCGAACACAGGGAAGACATTCTTATCTACGGCGACTATGACGTCGACGGCACCACCGCCATCGTCATTCTCAAGACAACGATCGAACTTCTCGGCGGCACCGCTGATTTCCATGTCCCGCACCGCATCCGCGACGGCTACGGCATGAAAGACGACGTTATCGAGCAAGCTGCCGCAGCCGGAGTCAAGCTCATCATCAGCGTCGATACTGGCATTCGCGCCTTTGCCGCCGCCGAAACCGCCCGCCGCCTAGGTCTCGACCTTATCGTTACCGACCACCATCTGCCAGGCCCAGAGGGCGCCCCCCGCGCCTACGCTGTTCTCAATCCAAATCAGACCGGGTGTTCTTATCCAAGCAAGGATCTCTGCGGCGCGGGTGTTGCCTTCAAGCTTGCTCAGGCTCTTCTGGAAAAATCCGGCCGCGGCCGTCTTCTGCCGTCGTTCCTCAAGATCGCCGCCATCGGCACCATTGCCGACATAGTCCCACTTGCCGGAGAGAACCGCATCTTCGCCAAACTCGGCCTCGCTGGTTTGCGCCAACCGGTCAACGCCGGACTCAAAGCTCTTTTCGAGGTGGCAAAGCTCAACGGCAAACGGCCACTCTCGGCTGGGGACATTGGCTTCCGTATCGGCCCGCGCATCAACGCCGCCGGACGTATGGATGTGGCCCGCAGCGTGATCGATCTCTTTTCCACCAAAGATCCTGCGCAAGCCTGCGAAATTGCTGGACGCCTCGACCAGCTCAACTACGAGCGCCAGGAAGCCGAGCGTCAGGTCCTCGCTGCCATCATCGAGCGAATGGACGGAGATCCCGGCCTGCGTGCCACCTACTGCACCGTGGTCGAGGGGGAGGGCTGGCATCGCGGTGTCGTCGGCATCGCAGCCTCGCGGGTTGTTGAGCGCTATGGCCGTCCCGCGCTGGTCATTTCTACGCAAGATGGAGAGGCCCATGGCTCAGGCCGCTCCATCCGCGGATTCCATTTGTTGAACGCCATCGAAACTTGTGCGGAGCTCTTCACGAAATACGGCGGCCACGCCCACGCATGCGGCTTCTCGCTTCCCGCTGAGCGCGTGCCCGAACTCCGCCAGCGTCTCGACACTTACGCTCGTTTGCACCTCACCGAAGCTGATTTCGAACCCAGTCTGGACATCCACGCTGAACTTCCTCTACATCAGATCAACGACGCCTTATTCCAAACTCTTCAGCGCCTGGAACCCTTCGGCCTGGGCAACCCCGAGCCCGCCTTCGTCGCCTATGCGGTCAAGCTGATGGCACCTCCGCGCTTAATCCAGGAGAAGCACATCGCCCTTAAGCTTGCCTCCGAGCAAAGCCGTACCCACAAGGCCATGGCTTGGCGTTCCGCTGAGCGCTTCGCCCAGTCTCAACTGCTGGCCGGAGACATCCTCGACATTGCATTTACCCTAACCCACAACGACCACCCCGCCTTCGGCGGCCTCGAACTCACTCTCCGCGATTTCCGCAAAACGAACTGAACCTGTGTGGCACAAGCGCCCCGCCCACGTGGTCCTGCTTTTGGCACTTCCACGTCTTGTTACTTGAGCTACACTGTCCCCATGAAACTCGCCCTTTTCCTCGCTCTAGCCGTCGCCCAGTGGCAAACCCTTTCGGTGCCCTCCAAAGCCAGCTTTCGCGGCCTCAGTGCCGTCGACGACAACATCGTCTGGGTCAGCGGTACCGAAGCCACAGTCCTCCGGACCATCGATGCCGGCAAGAGCTGGAATATCCTCAAGGTTCCAAAAGCCGAAGGCCTTGATTTTCGCGGCATTCGCGCCTTCGATGACGCCACCGCCGTACTCATGAGTTCGGGCCCAGCGGAAAAGGGCCAAGCCCGGGTTTACCGGACAGCAGACGCGGGCAAGACGTGGAGTCTCGTTCTGGAAGAAAAAACCAAAGGCGCATTCTTCGATTGCATAGCTTTTTGGGACGCCAAGCACGGAATTCTCGTCGGTGACCCCGTGGATGGCCACTTTATGGTCTACACGACCGCCGACGGAGGAAAAACCTGGCAGCGCGTCGCCCCGGAAAGACTTCCCGCAGCGCTTCCCAATGAAGGCGCATTCGCCGCGAGCAATTCCTGCCTGGCGGTGGAGGGCGCCGGGAACGCTTGGTTCGCCACCGGCGGTGGTGCGGTTGCTCGCGTATTCCGCTCCACCAACCTCGGCCAGTCCTGGTTCGTCTTCAATACGCCGGTGCAGCCGCACAACGGTTCCACCGGCATTTTTTCGCTGGTGTTTCAAGGCGAGTTCCACGGCATGGCCGTCGGCGGCGACTATCAGCAGCCCGACGCCCTCTTTCCGAATCCGCTCAATGCCAATGACGGTGGCCGAGCCTGGCAGCGCCTCGGTCCCCCGCAAGGCCGCTTCCTGTCCTCCATCGCCGTTGCGCCCGGCGTCGGCCGGATGCCCGGTACCGTCCACGCCGCCGGCCCTAGTGGCATCTACAGCCTGTCGTCGACCGGCCAGTGGGTGCAGCAAAGCGACCTCAACGTCAACGTGATCGCGTTCCCCAGCGCCAAATCTGGCTGGGCCGCGGGGCCGAAAGGGCTGATTGCCCGTTGGAACATCGAATCGCCAGCCGGTGTCCAAATACCTTGAAGAGGGGCGCCTTTCGAAGGAATGCATGGAAGCACCCTGGATTTTGTTATCCCTAACCCAAAGAAAGGGACCTGCAGTTCGACCCAGCCAGTGCGACCCAGCCCGCAAGATTCCCGGCCAACCTCGTTCCATTCGCAGCATCAGACCTAACGGAGGAACCCCCAATGCCGCGCCTGCTAACTTCGATCGCTCTGGCCATGTTGGTGACCGTCTCTGCCTACGCGCAAACCCACGACTCCGGCCGTCTCCCCGTCAAGCGTGTTGTTCTGTACAAGAACGGTGTCGGCTACTTCGAGCACTCCGCGCGCGTGCAGGGCACGCAGGAACTCAACATCGACTTCACGACTGCGCAGCTCAACGACGTGCTCAAGTCCCTCACCGTCGTCGATCTTGGCGAAGGCCGCATTTCTTCGGTTCGGTACAACTCGATCGCGCCGCTTGGCGAGCGCCTGAAAAGTCTTCGACTGCCTTTCGGCGAGGACGTTGGGCGCGATGACTTTCTTAGCGCCATGCGCGGAGCTCGGGTCGATGTGCGGAGTGGCGCGACAGCCTCGAGCGGCAAGCTTTTGAGCGTTGAGAAAGTGAAGCACCAGAACGCCAAAGGGGAAGATCTCTACGAAACCACCGAATTCGCCATCGTCACCGACTCTGGCGAAATGCGCAGTTTCGTGCTTAACCCTCTCGTCTCCGTCCGCCTCGCCGACCACGAACTCACTAGCGAGGTCGGCCGCTATCTCGATCTCGTCGGTTCCTCGCGGGCGAAAGATCTTCGGCAGATGACCATCACCGCTACCGGCACCGGTGAGCGCAATATCTTCGTGAGCTACATCAGCGAAGTGCCCATCTGGAAGAGCACCTACCGCATCATTTTGCCCGACGAAGCCGCCTCAAAGCCGGGAGAGAAGCCACTCCTGCAGGGCTGGGCCATAGTCGACAACACCATTGGCGAAGACTGGAAGGACGTGCATCTCTCGCTAGTCGCGGGCGCGCCGCAATCGTTCGTGCAGAACATCTCGCAGCCGTTCTACGCCCGTCGGCCCGAGATTCCACTGCCACAGTCTGTTCAGCTTACGCCGCAATCACACGAGGCTACAGTGGAGGAAGAAGTCCAGCTCGCGCCTCCACCGCCGCCTGCCCCGGAAGGTCGCACCCGGGCAGCGCTTGGTGGTTCCGGTGTCGGCATGGGGTCGGGCAGCGGCTCCTATCGCCTCGGATCGGGCAACATGCTGCTTGGAGTCGTGACGGACCCAAGTGGCGCTGTCGTCCCCGGGGCGCGCGTCAGCGTGCGGAACGATTCTGGATTCTTTCAATCCACGAACGCTGATGCCAGCGGTCACTACGTGTTCAACAATGTCCCCTCCGGACAAGCGAGAGTTGAGGTCAACTCCCCCGGCTTCAAAACCCAAGTGATGCAGACCTACGTGGCCAGCAACTTCGCCAACCAAGCCAACACCACTCTGCAGGTAGGCGCAACGGCGGAAACCGTGGAAGTTAGCGCGACCGCAGTCAATACCGAATCGGCGACTCTAAACGAAGCTGCTGGCATGCAAGGCACCGAAGCCGAGGGCAAGTCCGCTGGCGATTTCTTCGAGTACGATCTCAAGCAAAACATCACCATCGGACAAAACCAATCGGCACTCGTTCCCATCGTCCAGTCGCGCGTCGCAGCCGAAAAGGTCACGCTCTGGAACGCGGACTCCGTTCCCCTGCTCGCCCTCTGGATCAAGAACACTAGCGGCCAGATTCTCGATTCGGGCAGCTTCAACATCATTGAAGGCAACACCTTCGCGGGCGAAGGTGTTTTGGAAGTCCTCCATCCCGACGAGCGCCGGCTGCTTTCCTATGCTGGCGACTCCGGTTTGCACGTCAAGACGCTGGCCGACTCCAGCACCTCACCATATACAAGCGTGCGTATCTTCAAAGGCAATATGACACTCGTCCGCGAAGAGCGCAAAAGCATGAAGTACACGCTGCGCAATGCCGATTCCAAGCCGCGCATCGTGATCATCGAGCATCCTTCGCAGGAAAGCGAAGGATGGAAGCTCAGCCCGAGCACACCGAAGCCGGAAGAAACCACAGCCTCGTTCCACCGCTTCCGCGTTGGTGTGGATGCTGGGAAGACGGCAGAACTCACCGTTGAGGAATCTCACAGTCTCGGCGCAACTACCGAACTCTCGGACCTCGACGACGACCAGGTCACGCTGCTCGTTGACCAGCACCGCCTGACGCCCGCCATGAAGAAGGCCTTCGACGAAGTTTTGGCGCAGAAAAACAAGGTTAGTGCTTTGAATTTGCAGATCAAACAGCACGACGAAGAAGCCAAGAAGATCAATACCGATCAGACCCGGCTGCGCGAAAACATGAAAGCACTCAAAGGCAGCGCCGAAGAAAAGGCTTTGTTGCAACGCTACGTTCAAGGATTGAATTCGCAAGAGGATCGTCTCGCCGCCCTGCGCAAAGGGACCGAGGACGTGCAAGCGCAGCGCAATCAGGCGCAGGAGGACCTCGACAAGATCATCGAAGGTATCGACATTGACGAGCATTTTTAGCCCAGGCTTGAGTCGAGGCAGGCGCGCCCTCACCTATCCAGTCGAGAAGTTCGGCGGTCCTCGGACAGTGAGTCGCTTGCCACTTCCCAACCTTTTCGGCTGCGATATATTCTTGCCCCATGACAGATGCCATGGCTTTCTGTAACCAGTGCGGCCAAGCCGTCAATGCCGCCGCCAGTTTCTGCACGCGCTGCGGCGGAACTCTAGCGCCGGCCGTTCCAGGCGTGACAATCACAGCTCCCGGCGGCGTCCGATACGGGGGGTTTTGGATCCGCCTTGTCGCTCGTCTTATCGACGGCGCCGTCGTTTCCGTTGTTCTCATTCCCATCTTCGTTCTTCTCATGAGCGGCTACTTTGCAACCCACCATTCCTTCGAACGAGATCAACCGCCGGATGCTGGCTTTTTCGTTTTGACCGCTCTGGCCGCGATCCTCGCAGGCTTATCGATCTGGCTTTATGAAGTACTCATGACAAGTTCATCCAAGCAAGGCACTCTGGGGAAAATGGCTCTTGGAATGAAGGTAACGGACCTGAGGGGAGCTAGGATTTCGTTCGCCCGCGCCACGGGCCGCTTCTTTGCCAAGATCCTTTCCGGGATGATCCTGAACATCGGCTACATCATGGCCGGCTTCACGGAACGAAAGCAGGCCTTGCACGACATGATCGCCGGAACCCTGGTTTTGCGCGGCTAACAGGCTCGTCGCTCCTTCCGCTACACTTTGTAGATGCCCTCCCTGGTTTCCCGCTTGCGCCGCTGGATCGCGCTGGCCGCCTTCCTGGTTTTGGCGGTTGTCGCGGGATTTTATGCATATGGGCGTTGGCGCATCCACAACGCGGTGCAAGGCTTGCCCGCGAAGCTGACAAAGCTGGGGGTCGAAGTCAAGCAGACGGCTGACACTTTTTCAATATCAAAATCTGAACAGGGACGCACTATCTTCACCGCCCGAGCCAGCCGAGCAGTGCAATTGAAGGATGGTGGCCGCGTCGAGCTGCACAACGTCGTGATTACGGTCTACGGGCGGGAGTCCGACCGCTACGACCAGATCTCCGGCGCCGATTTCGAATATGATCCGCACTCCGGAGACATTTCAGCGCGCGGCCCGGTCACGATTGATCTGGTGGCGAATCCCAAAGGCCTGCTGCATCCCGACCAGGCCCCGCCGGAAGATTTGAAGGAGCCGCTGCACATCCGTACCAGTGGCCTGGTCTTTAATCAGAAAACTGGCAACGGATTTACCCACGAAAAAGTCGAATTCAACATGGCCACCGCCAGTGGATGGGCCGATGGCGGCAGCTATGATTCGCACTCCGGTGAGCTAACACTGGAGCGTTCGATCCGAATCAACACGATGGCGCCCAACGCCGCCGAACTCACCGCCGCCCGCGGCTCAATCACGAAGAGCCCGCCGCAGGTTGTTCTCGCACATGTGCATCTCACGCACGGTCCGCAGCAGGTCGAGGCCGAAAAGGCCACGGTTTTCCTGACCGAAGCCAACACTATCGAGCGCGTCCTAGGACAAGGGGACGTGCAGGTGACTGCCGCGGGCCCAACACAGCTTGCTCTCCATTCCGAGCAGGCCGAGATTTTCCTCGCAGGGCAGAGGTCCCAACTGCATCAGGCTGTGGTCTCCGGAAACGTCCACATCGTTACTTCCGGAACGCAAAACACCGAGGCCTTCGCGGATCGTGCCGTTCTCGACTTTGTCGAAGGCACAGTCCTTTCCAAGGCCCGCGCTGAGGGCGATGTAAAGCTGATCCAAAGAGGTTCCAGCCAGGCAGGCGGAGCCCAGCAGGGAGGCCAGACACACCCTTCGACCGCCCAGCAAGTTCAGGTTACCGCCTCCGCCATCGACTTTCTGGCCAAGAACGGTCGCCTTTCAGAAGGCCAAACCTCGGGCCCGGCGGAAATTACAATCTCACCTGTCAATAGCAGTCCCGGCCAGGCCGTTGCCGGGCAAGTCACGCACGTCACCGCAGGTCAGTTCACCGCCACGCTCGACAATTCCAATCGCCTCCAGACGCTCCACGGCTCTCCCAATGCTGTCATCACCAGCGCCACTCCGGGCCAGCCCGACCGCGTGAGCACCAGCGCCGCTCTCGACGTGGCCTTCCGCACGCAGGGGGGAATCGACACCATTGTCCAGCAGGGCGACGTCCGCTACCACGATGGCCAACGCCGCGCTTTCGCCGACAAAGGAGTGTTCACGCCCGGCAACCATCTCATCGTTCTCTCCGGCGCCCCGCGCGTGACCGGCCAGGGCCTCACCACCACCGCCGACTCCGTCCGCCTCAACCGCGAATCCGGCGAAGCCACCGCCGAGGGCAACGTCAAGAGCACTTACAGCGAACTCAAACCGCAACCTAACGGCGCCCTGCTTGCCTCGTCAGATCCCATCCACGTTACAGCAAGGTCCATGCTAGCCCGGCGCGATTCGGGCGTAGCCCGCTACTCCGGCGATGCCCGTTTATGGCAAGGGCCAAATGTAGTCCGAGGGTCGACGATCAGCTTCGACCGCGATGCTAGGTCGATGGTGGCCGAGGGAATTGCCGCGGGTGAGTCATTGGCGAGCCCAGTAACGACGGTCCTCGTCCAAACGGGTGCCGACAACAAAACTACCTTAGTTACAATCACTTCCCAGCACTTGAGCTACGCCGATTCGGAGCGTCGCATCCACTTCGACGGGGGTGTGACCATGCACAATACCGACGCGACGATCACCGCTCAAAGCCTCGATGTCTACCTGGCGCAAAGCAAGCAAGCGGCATCGAATCAAGCACTTACTCAACAGTCGACCACGCCAAGCCGCCTCGAAAAAGCCATTGCTCACAGCGGCATCGTCATTACACAACTCGCACGCCGCGCCACCGGCGAGACCCTTACTTACCTCGCCGCCGAAGACAAGTTCACGCTTGAGGGCGGCCCTCCGAGCATTTTTGATGCCGAACGCGGCCAGATTACGGGTGATTCGTTGACTTTCTTTAGGCACGATGATAGGGTCCTTGTGGAAGGCGGGGCTAACTCCCCTGTAATCACTAAGACACGAGTGGCACATTAAATGCACGTCCTGGCCACCGACGAGATCGGTAAGACCTACCGCAACCGCCGCGTGGTCAATGGCGTAAGTCTCAGGGTCGAGCAGGGCGAGGTGGTGGGCTTGCTTGGACCGAACGGGGCCGGAAAGACCACTTCGTTTTATTCCATCGTCGGGCTAGTCCCGCCCGACACAGGCCAGGTGCTCTGGGATGATCAGGACATCACCGATGTCCCCATGTACCTACGGGCGCGGGAATACGGCATCAGCTATCTCCCCCAAGAGCCTTCGATCTTTCGCAAACTCACCGTCGAGGAGAACATCCTCGCGGTATTGGAAGCACAGCCGATTTCGTGGCACGAACGGCGCGAAAAGCTGGAGCAGTTGATGGAGAAGCTGGGCCTGGAGCACGTTCGCAAGAGCAAGGGATGGGCGCTGTCGGGGGGCGAACGGCGGCGGGTGGAGATTGGACGGGCGCTGAGCATCAATCCCGCATTCATTTTGTTGGACGAACCATTTTCGGGCATTGACCCGATTGCTGTACTGGACCTGCAGAAGATCATCAGCGATTTGAAGGCCAGCGGCATTGGCATCTTGATCACGGATCACAATGTGCGCGAAACGCTGTCGGTTACCGATCGCGCGTACATCCTGATTGAAGGGCGTATTTTTCGATCGGGCTCGCCGGAAGCTTTAGGGAGTGACCCGGAGGTGCGGCGGTTGTATCTGGGGGAAGGTTTCTCGGCGGCGTGAGTGGCTGGCACTGGCGGCAGGTTTTGCATCCTACCCGCAAGTAACAGGAAGGCACGCTACTTTTGGAAGTGTCGGAAGGGGTAGCGCGACAGATATGCTGATAGGGCGCGCAATAAGAATTCAAATAAAAGGGATAGCGAAACTGAATGGGTAGTCTGAAGCACAATCTGAGCCTGCGGGTATCGCAGCGGCAAATCCTGACCCCAGGGCTGGTACAGATGGTCAGCGTCCTGGCGCTCAATAAGCTTGAGCTGAAGGACATGATCAACGCCGAGATTGTGGAGAATCCGGTTCTGGAAGAACTGGAAGATTCGGTACCCTTGCTGGATCAGGCCACCGGACGCGAGGAAGAGCGTGCGGCGGCAGCGGCTGCGGAGACCGTCCCCGAGAAGAAAGACCCGTTCGATGAGATCGATTTTGGCTCGTACTTCCAGGACTACCTCGACCCCGGCTACAAGAGCCGCGCGGAGATGGAAGAGATTGAGCGGCCTTCGTTTGAGGCCTTCCTTTCGAAAGCGCCGAACCTTACCGACCATCTAATGTGGCAGCTTGGCTCGCTGAGCTTGAGCCCTCCAGTCCGCGAAGCTGCGGAGACCGTCGTCGGGAACTTGAACGAAGACGGATATTTGCTGGGCACAGACGAAGAATTGCTGGGGTTGGAACAAGCGTCGTTTGAGATTATTCCAGAGGAAAAAGTTCGGGGTGGCGCGAAAGCGGCGTTGGGGAATCCCGCCTTAGCGAATCCTGATTTGGTCGGCCCTGATTCTGAAGGCGGAGTAATTCCCGACCTGGCCGGGGCTTCAGCGTTCGATTATCTCTCCAACTATTCGGCGCAGAACTCGCTCGAAGCCGTATCCGCAGATGCGATTTTTCCAGGCGTGCTGGTTCCCGCCATCGATATCCATGCTGCCGCCGGCGCGACCCAGGTTGGAGCAACACAGACAGGTACGGCGACGGCCCCAGCGCAAGAAGCTCCCGCTCCTGCAAAAGCCCCTTTCCAGCACGAGTTCCGCGTCAACTTCAATCGCGAGCAGTTGTACGAAGCCATCGCGGTCGTACAACAGCTCGATCCTCCCGGCGTAGGTGCGCGCGACTTGCGCGAATGCCTCTTGGCGCAGATTCACGCGCTGCAACAAATACGCGGCCAGCACAAAGACGAAGACTTTGCCGCTCACGCGCAGTTGCTGACCGACGCTGAAAACGTCGTCGACCAGCATTTGCATGCGATGCAGCTCAAGAACTACAAAGAAATTGCTCGCGCTCTGGGACGCCCCGCCGATGCCATCACCCAGGTGCTCGAGTTGATTCGCACGCTCGATCCCCGGCCCGGGCTTCGCTACAACGCGGTCAATGCCCGGCTGATCGAGCCTGATGTCGCGTTTGTGAAGCAAGGCGACGAATGGCTGGTGCTCTTCAACGACGACGACGTGCCCCAGTTGCGCCTCAATCCCGGCTACAAGAAGCTGATGAACCGTGACGAGGCCGAGCGCGATGTCCGCAACTACGTGAAAGAGCGTTACAAGTCGGCCATCCAGCTTATCAAGAACATTGAGCAACGCAAGCAGACCATCCTCAAAGTCTGCCTGTCGATTCTGGAACGACAGCATGAATTCCTCGATCTCGGCATCGACATGCTGAAGCCAATGATGATCAAGGAAGTCGCTGAAGAAATTGGCGTTCATCCTTCAACGGTCAGCCGCGCCGTGGCGAACAAATACGTTCACACGCCGCAGGGCGTTTTCGAGCTGCGCTACTTCTTTTCGGAAAGCGTGCAAGGGCCAGAGGGCGGCGGCACTTCGCTTCTCATACTAAAACGCCGCGTGAAAAAACTCATTGAAGACGAAGACCCCGCAAAACCGCTGACCGACGATCAGATCACGGCAATTCTTCAGGGGCAGGGAATTCAGGTCACACGCCGTACCGTCGCCAAGTACCGCGAGGACATGAAGATTCCCAGCACGCACCAACGGCGGGTGAAGAAGAAGTAGCCGAGAGATTCTTCAGACTTAGATCTCCGTCCGGACCGCTCAAAGGCCCCGCCCCGTCGCTATCGCAACAAAGGCGGGGCACCTTGCGGTTTTACCCCCAAACTAATCGGCGGTAACTCTTTGCGCTGAAATCACTCCCAAGATCTGCACGATGACGTTTCCGTTGGTGTCAAATTGGGTCAAAGTGAACGTTCCTGAGTAGTGGTTGCCTGTGCTGTCTACGGTTACCCGTTCGCGAATACTGGCCGGGCCGACGAAGGTGGTACCGCTCGGATCCCAGCTCAAGGCGACGTGATTGAGCTTAAAGCTGCGATAACCGGTCTGCTTCCAAACGCCCATGCAGAAGCTGCCAGTCATGGGAGGACGCCCGGAATTCATAATCTCCGTACCGTCGGCGTGCCAGGTTGCGTAGCCGGCGTCGATGGGGGCACCGTCGGGAATGTTGGAATTGCCTTTGGCGGTAAAGCTGAACTTCCAGAGCCCGGTGATAACAGCGCTGTTTTCAGAGACCTGTTCCACAAAGGCAGCGGGCTTGACCTTCGCCGTAGCTCCTTCGTAAAAGCCGCAGCCGGTTTGCGCCGCTCTGGACTGGGCCCAGAGTCCTGGAGCCAGTGCCAGGCAAATCGTGAGAAAACCAGGGAACAACGTCATGCTCCGTTTACTTTTCATTTTTGTCCTCCCTTTTTGAATCAAGCCTGATTCAGGCCCACTTATCGTTCAGGCCGCCGCAAGAGGCAATGCAAAGCGGATAACATCGCGGACACCGTCACATCACCGTGCAAGCAATTGATTGTGAGTGGGTTAGCGGTTTGAGCCAAGATGGAGATACCGGTCTTTGCGCCCGTTTCTTGACGAAGCCACGTACGGGGATACAATGTAGCGGCCATTGTCGGTCCCGAGAGCGCTAGCCCGTTCATGAAAGCGACGACATCCCGCACCGCGAACTTTGGTCCCTACACACTCGACCTGCGCTCGGGCGAGATGCGGAAGTTCGGGACCAAGATCAAGATGGGCGAGCAGTCGTTCCGAATCTTATGCATGTTGCTTGAGACTCCGGGCGAGATGGTCACGCGTGAAGAACTGCGTGCCAAGCTCTGGGCGGATGACACCTTCGTAGATTTCGACCACGGCCTGAATTCAGCCGTACAGCGGCTGCGGGACTGCCTTTCCGACTCAGCGGGAAAGCCTCTGTGGGTGGAAACACTACCGCGCCGCGGATATCGTTTTATTGGCGAAGTGCGGTGGTCGGATGGCGGGATCGACGACCTGCCCGATTTCAACGGCGTGATCCGGAACGGGGTGTCGCGGACCGAAGGGCCTTCGCCGTCGCCGATGAGTCCGCCGAATGGATTAGCAAAAGAGGGAGCGCGGGCCAAAAGCCGGCGAACCTTTGTTTTCTTGGGCGCCGCGATTCTGGTATTTGCCGCCGCCCTTCCCGTTGCCAAGGCGATCCGCGATCTTCGGTTGAAGCGTGAAGCCAGGCTGATCCGCTCCATCGCCGTGCTGCCGCTGGAGAACTTCTCCAGTGACCCGGGCCAGGAATTCTTCGCTGATGGCATGACCGATGAGTTGATCACCATGCTGGCTAAGAATCCCTCCTTGCGCGTGACCTCCCGGACGTCGGTGATGCAATACAAGAAAGCACACCGCCCCCTGCGGGACATAGCGCAGGAACTCGGCGTTGACGGAATTCTCGAAGGCTCGGTAGGTCGCGAAGGCAACCGGGTGCATGTGACCGCGCAGCTCATCTATGCTCCGACCGACACCCACGTTTGGGCGGAGAGCTATGACCGTGATGTGGACGATGTGAATTCGCTCCAGAGCGAAGTCGCGAAGGCGATTGCCAGGCAAGTTGGCCTGACCTCCTCGGTTTCTGAGAACGCGGAGCGGCCTATCAAAGCGGAAGCGCACGACGCCTACCTCTTGGGACGGTACCACTGGTTCGCCTTCGACACCGAAAAAGCAAAAGAGCAATTCCAGAAAGCGATTGACCTCCAGCCTGACTACGCTGCTGCGTGGAGCGGTCTGGCGGACTCGCTAACCTTGAAAGCGGTTGATGGTGAGATTGATCCGGCGGCGGTTATGCCCCAGGCGGAGGAGGCTGCAAAGAAGAGCCTCGCGCTCGACGACTCGCTGACGGAAGCACATAACGCCATGGCCGCCGTGAACTTCTTCTACAAATGGGACTGGAATGGTGCTGAGAGGGAATCGGCGCGAGCCATCGAATTGAGGCCAGGTCTCGCGGAGCCGCATCACCTACGCGAGAAAATCCTTAACTCGATCAATCGCTCGGATGAGGCGGTGCAAGAACAAAAAAAGGCCATGGAATTGGATCCGTTTGCCCGGCCCTGGGCCATGGCTTTGGCACTTGTAGCAGCGCGGCAGTTTGATGCGGCATTGCAGGACGCCCACGTTCGCAAGGACGCCAACCCGAACGATCCTCGCATTCGTTGGATACTATCTGTCGCCTATCGTTTCAAGGGAATGGAGAAAGAATCAGTACAGGAATGGGAGAAAATGTTGGAGCTTAAGGGCCATTCTGATGAGGCCGCTGAACTCCGGCGCGGGTTTGAGCGGGAAGGATATCGCGGCGCGCTGGAGTGGAACCTGGCAGGATATAAGAAGCAAGCGAAAGACAACTACGTTTCGCCTTTCGCTTTTGCCGAAGCCTACGCGATGCTGGGACGCCGGGACGAGACCCTTCGCTATCTGGAGAAGTCCTACGAGGAACGCGGGGCTGGAATGGCGGAATTGCAATCTCACCCCGTCTTTGATTTTTTGCATGCGGATTCGCGCTATCGCGCCATCGTCAAGAAAATGAGGCTGCCTCCAGCTTACGAATAACAAGCAGGATATTAGCCCGTTCGGATCGGAGAGGATTTGAGCGCCAGGCAGGGCGCGGGCCGGTACAATTCTTGGCGATGCTCTTTTCCCAGGTGCCCGTTCGCGGTCTCTTCTTTGTTCTTCTGACGCTTCCCGCTCTCGCGTCGCCGGGTGCTTCCTCGTGGACCGGAACTGTGCGCGACGCCGCGGGAAATCCTATTGCCGAGGGTGTCCTTGAGTTGCGCTCCTCATCGGGTCGGAATCAGTATTCGGTTCGCAGCTCGGCGGCGGGCTCTTTTGCCTTCCCGGCGATCGCGGCAGGAAAGTACGAACTCTCGATCACCTCAGGGGGAGTCTCTTTCAAGTCGGCGAATCAGGTCGAAATCCGCGACGGCGTGGCTCGAACGGAGGGGCTCCAGTTATCGTCTCCGGATAAGGGCTTGGTCCTAATTAGTATTGGCGTCGGCGGTGCTCGCACGGAGCAAGAAATCGGCGCTGCTCCTCAGGCCAGTGGTGGCGAGCATCTCTCCAAGGATGAAGTCTCCGGTTTGCCCCTGAACTCGCGGGATTTCAGCAAACTGCTGCTGCTGGCCGCGGGTACCATGACCGACGCCAACGGTGCGGCGAACTTCACACAGCAGTTTGCAGTCAACGGCCAGCGTGGCTCGGCCACTGTGTTCGCCATCGACGGCGCGGACACCACAGATCCCGAGATGGGTGGCGCGACGTTTTCCAACTTTAATGTCGATGCCATCCAGGAAGTTCAGTCCAATTCCGGCGTGCTCCCGGCCGAAATCGGTCACGGCGGTGCTAGTTTTACGAACGTCGTCACGAGGTCCGGCACCAAGGATCTTCACGGCAGCGTGTTTGAGTTCCTGCGCAACGCATCCCTCGACGCGCGCAATTACTTCGATCACGTTGGCCTGGATCACCGCCGCATTCCGCCTTTCATCCGCAACGAATTTGGGGGCACTATTGGCGGTGCTGTGACGCTTCCCGGCGTTCACAACGACCGCACTTTCTTTTTCGGCGAGTACCAGGGCTTCCGTCAAATCCTCGGAACCACGCAGGTTTTCCCGGTGCCGACGGCAGACGAGCGTCTTGGCGTCGACACCACCACGTACCCGAAAACCGCGACGTCGCCGGGAGATACCCTTTCCGTGCCCGTTGCTCCAGCTATCCAGCCCGTGCTCGACCGCTACCCGCTACCCAACGATCCGTCGGGATCATTCGGCGTCCACACATACTCAGCCTCTTCGAAGGTCACGACCCGTACCGACCAGTTCTCGATTCGGATCGACCATCGCATCTCCGATAAAGCGCAACTGCTCACGCGCTTCAGTTTGAACCAGGTCAACGGGCCAGTCACCAATCCCGACCAAACGGCAATCGATCCCAGTTTTGCCATCCAGTTTTACGATCACCAGCGCAGCGCCGGCGTGACCTATACTCGAACCATTGGCTCGCATCTCACGTCGCAAACCTCACTCGGCTACATCCGCAGTACGCCGTTTTTCCCTGCTGCGAACCACACTCAGCCCGCCATCGGATTCGGCGACGGCCTATTTCAAAGCTTCGGCGCTCCCGCCGGCTCCATCTTCGGGTCGTATTCCAATCTCTATCAGCTCAAGCAGGATATGACGGCGCTCCGCGGCAACCACAACTTCAAGTGGGGCATTGAGATTCGCGTCAACCGTGATTCCACCATTTTCGGAACCGCGCCCAACGGAGCATATTCTTTCGGCGGGGGAACCGCTTACGCTCCTTACGATATTCCGTCGGCCAGCGGGCTGCACGATATTAAGAAGGGCGACCCGCTGCCCGATTCGTTGACGGGGCTGCTTACGGCGACGCCCTACTCCTACAACATCAGCGCTCTCTCCGACAACACTCCCGGAGGGGCGAAGTTCGACGAGGCCGGAGTTCGCCGCGAAGCCTATAACTTTTATTTCCAAGACAACTGGAAAGCTAGTTCTCGCCTTACGCTCAGCTACGGTCTTCGCTACGAAGTCAATAGCCGTATACACGAACAGACGAAGCGCACGTCGTCGCCCTATTTCTTTGACGCTGCGGGCAAGCCGACTTCGTATTGGAATCACAACGCTACGCAGCGCTACATTCTCAATCCGCAGCCTCCTTACAATCAGGATTGGAATGGCTGGGGTCCGCGGTTGGCGGTGGATTACGCGTTTTCCACCCACACCGTACTGCACGCCGGTGGCTCCATCACCACGATTGTTCCGAATCTCTGGCAGGACAATTTCTTAACGGCTTCCATTCCTTTTGTCTTTAATCCCTTCTTTACCGCTGAGCAGGGCGCTCCGGTTCCGTTTCAAAATACGTTCGTTCCGGAGATACTGCCCATCGCCTATGACATCCACGGACAGCCCGCCGTCCCCAACGGAAAAAGTGCCGACGCCCTGCCCAATACTGAAATCGATCTAGCGCGTTTCCAAACTGACGTGGCCGCCAACACGCCCGGCCATCAAACGCAACTGCCGGCGGTAGCTGGGTTTGCGCAGAATTTCCAGAACGGATATATCGGCAGCTACACGCTCGGTCTCGACCACGACTTCCGCGATGTCAAAGCCACTCTTGCTTATGTTGCGACCACGGGAATCCACCTGCCCTGTGTTTTTTCTCCGAACAGCTACTCCGGTGCCGACCCGGCGTTCGCCCCTTTCACCATCTTCGACCCCACTGGCAAGAGCCGCATCGGAGGCTACGGCAACGAGAGCGTCATGACCAGCAGCTCTCATTCCTCCTATCACTCTTTGCAAGCCAGCGTCTCGAAGAACTCTCCTCGCGCCGGAGTCGGATTGCAGGCCAGCTACACTTATTCCAAATCGCTCGATGACACCAGTTCCGTCCTAGGCGGCCTGTTCGGGACCGCCGGCGTCATTCTGCAAACTTTGCCTCAGGACCCGTGGAATCCTCGCGCGGAGAAAGGGCCTTCCACTTTCGATGTCACGCACGTGGTGACATTGAGTTGGATTCAGTTGGTGCCACTGAATCGCGTCAGTTTTTTTCGATCACTCCCGAAGGCGGTTACGAAGGGCTGGCAGTTCTTGAACATAACGACGTTGACCACCGGCTCTCCCTTCACCGTATATTCTGGGGTGCAACAGACGGGGGCCGGGGCGGGCGGAACGGATCGCCCCGATCTTATTAAAATGCCTAACTTCTCCACCAGCCGCGCTGTGCGAGCTGACTACTTCGGATTGGGCAAGGACAACGCATCGTTCTTTTCCATTCCGTGCCAGGTCGAACCGCAGTGCAGCGGCGTCAGTGTCCCGGGTGGTACCGGTCCGAACCAAGGGCGGTTCGGAACGCTGGGGCGCAATACGTTCCGCGGGCCCGCGTTCCATGATTTCGATTTCGCTCTTGTCAAAGACACGACGTTCGGACGTCGAGCGAACGGGGAACTCGGTACTCTCGAATTTCGTGCTGAGTTCTTTAACGCGTTCAATCTGGCGAACTTCGGCCTGCCGTCAAACATCGTGCGCGGCAGCGGATTCGGAATCATCAGCAAGACCGCGGGGTCGTCGCGCCAGGTCCAGTTCTCGCTGAAGCTGATTTTCTGACCAGATTCCGTCGGCTCGGTGCGCAAATTCTTGACTAGAAGTGGAGGCTTTCGCCGATCCCCAGCCAATCTCTGGAAGTAGCACCACCGAGCCTCCCGCGCCGCCGAAAAGCGTGTACTCTACAGGTGTCACCGTGCCGTGGCGGATCCTGACTTGGCATCACGATTTGAACCGAGATCCTGCAAGAACGGAGGGCGCCCGTGAACGTGGAATACACCGGTAGGCATTTTGAGATTACTCCTGCCATCAAGAAGAACGTTGAAATCGGCCTACATAAAATCAAGAAAATTCTGGGTGGAGCATTTGAAGCCAGCGTGATTTTGGCGTTGGAAAAGCATCGTCATAAGGCGGAGATCACGATTACGCCGCGTAACGGGACGATCGTCGGAGTTGCAGAATCGACAGAGATGGTAATGGCAGTCGGCGAGGCGCTGGGGCATCTCGAGAAGCAGGCACTGAAGCACCGCGCGCGGTCGCGAACCAAGAAGCGGCATCCGAAGGGACAGAAGAATTGGGACTTAGCGACGGAAGTACCACGTTCGGACCAAGCGCCAGCGGGAATCGTAGCGGCAGGCGTAAATGGGGCCACGGTGCCACTTGTTGTCCATAAATTTCAGACCAAGAGCAAGACTTCGGAAGTCCACGTTGTTCCGGCAGCGGATTCGGTGGCGATGCGTCCCATGACGCTGGAAGAGGCGGTGAAAGAAGCGCATTTCCGGGATCGGGACGTGTTCGTTTTCCGTGACCGTAAAGGTAAGGTCAAGATCCTGCACCGCACGCGCGACGGGAAGATGGAGCTGATCGAAGCCCCGTGAATTCGGAATTCTTTGACTCCTATGCACGATGGGGGCCTGTCCGTTCGGCCAGTGGGGTAACCTGGCCCCTTGCCGGGTGTAAGTGATTCTCCCAGAGTCGCTTAGTGCAATATCTTCCGTAACTTGTTGATTCTGCTAGGGCAGATTTACTGTCTCTTCAGGCAATTCATCCTCTGGCCGCATAAGATTCTCCCTAAGCTCTTGGTGGGAAAGCACTTAGGTTCGTGGATTCCCCTTAGGAGGCAGAATGAAATCGACAACAAATCGAGGACTCGCGGTAGTGGCAGTCGTAGTATTCATGGCAGGATCGGCGGTGGCAACGAACTTTGTTCTTCGATGGACCGGGCATGGCGTGAACTTGAGCGTGCCCGAACCTGTCAGCTTGGCCTTGGCGGGACTTGGTTTGGTCTGGCTCAGCCAGAGTTTGGTGCGGAAGTTCGGCAGAGCATAGAGAGGACTCATAGCAACATTTCCCAAAAGGCACCCTCAACTGGGTGCCTTTTGATTTTGCAGCGAAATGCTAACATCGCTCCATGTCCCTTCGGAAAATCTCAGACAAGTTGAAGAAAGAGCTGGGGAAGGTGCGACCTCGTCGGCCCGGGGAACGCCCGCGGCATGAGGAAAAGGCGCCCGAAAAGCGAGCCACCGAGTTGGTCATCATTACAGGGATGAGTGGCTCAGGGAAGGCCTCGGCATTGAAGGCTTTTGAGGACTTGGGGTACTACTGCTCGGACCACCTGCCAGTTGAGTTGACACCGCAGTTTGCCAAGCTCGTCTTGGCGTCCAAGGAGATTGAGCGCGGGGCGCTGGTGGTGGATGTGCGCGAAGGCAACGCCCTGGAGAAGTTTCCCAGAATTTTGAGGGAAGTTCGCAAGTTGCTGCCGGTCCGTGTGGTTTATTTGGAAGCCAACGACGCGGTGTTGCTGCGGCGCTATAGCGAGACTCGCCGTCCACATCCTCTCGGTACCGATGCGCCCGTGCGGTCGTCGCTGAAAGCCGAGCGTAAGTGGCTGGGGCCGATTCGCAAGCTGGCGGACATCGTTATCGACACCTCAAAGTTCAACGTCCATGAGCTCCGTGCGCACGTGCTGGAGCAGTTCACTAAGAAGACGACGGGTAAAGGCATTCTGGTTTCGATGGTGAGTTTTGGCTTCAAGCAGGGAGTGCCCGAGGATTCCGACCTGGTTTTTGATGTCCGCTTCCTACCCAATCCCCATTTTGTTCCTGAATTCAAGCCTCTGACGGGGCGCCACCCCAAGGTTGCGGCTTATATCCGATCATTTCCCCAAACGCAGGAGTTCTTGCGACGGATTTCCGAGATGATGATTTACCTGATGCCGCACTACGTGCGCGAAGGGAAGAGCTATCTGACGATCGCGATCGGCTGCACGGGTGGGCAACATCGCTCGGTGATGATGTCGGAAGAGCTGGGGAAATCGCTGCGCAAGGCAGGGTATCGGGTGAAGGTCTCGCACCGGGATATGCCGAAGTAGCGGGATTCGGTCGAACAAGACGCACATGTGTTCCACATAGTGTTGTGCGCTCCACATGTCGTACGAAAGCCTACGTCGCGGGTCTGATTTTCTCCAGGACAAACCTTTCACGGGCGGTGGGTCCGCCCACACAAGCCTGGGCAGAGTAGAATAGCGGTTTGCATCAAGACTTGGGCAAATGCGGTGGCTGGGCATGAGACAGCGGACCAGGCTCCTTCGCTATCTGGTCCCGTATTGGTGGCAACTCATTCCTGGGCTGCTGCTGATGGCCGGAGTTGGGCTGCTGGATGCGTTTCGCGTCCTGTTGATGCGGCCCGTGTTTGACGGCGTCCTGAATCCTGGCGAAGTTACCCACACCATTCCTCTCTTCAAGATGCCCTGGACGGGGCAGGAAATCCATCTGGAGCGGTTTGTTCCCTCACATTTTCAGAATGTGTGGACGGTGGTGGCGTTTTCGCTGGTCGCCTCCACAGTCTTGAAAGCTCTGTGCGACTACGCGGGGACCTACCTGGTGAACTACGCCGGGTTTGGCATGATTACGGACCTGCGCGATGAGCTCTATAACGCGACGCTTAAGCGGTCGGCTGCGTTTTTCCAAAAACATTCGACGGGGACGTTGCTGTCCGCGTTGATTAACGATATTGAGCGCGTGCAGTATGCCATGTCCAGCGTGCTGGCGGAATTCCTGCAGCAGTTCTTTACGTTTATCTTTCTGGCGATTGTGGTGGTGGTGACGGGCAAGCGGCTGGCATGGATTTTAGTTTTATTTATCCCGATCATCTTGTATTCGGCGCGAAAGATTGGCCGGGAAGTGCGCACGACTACGCGCAGCGGGCAGGACAAACTAGCGGAGATTCAAAACATTCTCCACGAGACGATTACGGGAAACCGAATTGTCAAAGCGTTCAGCATGGAGAACTGGGAAATCCTTCGCTACCGGGAGGCGGCGCGGAGGTTATTCCGTGCAAACCTGCGGTCGGTGGCGGCGGCGGCGCTGAGTTCTCCATTGATGGATACGCTGGGCGCGATTGCCATTGCACTGCTGCTCAAGCTGGGGCGGGAACAGATTCTGCATCAAGCACTGACGACGGGGTTGTTTTTCGCCTTTATTATCGCGGTCTTCAAGATGTATGACCCTGTTAGGAAATTTGCCCAACTCAACAATAATTTTCAGCAGGCCGTTGGTGCCTCCGCTTCGATCTTTAAGTTTTTGGACACCGACGACGAAGTGAAGGAGAAACCCGGCGCGGCCAAGCTGGGCGAATTCCGCGAGTCGATCCGCTTCGAGAACGTTGGATTTTCCTACCTGGCCGACGGCGATGAGGCACGGGAGGTTTTGCGCGGGATCAATCTAGACGTGCGGTGCGGGGAAGTCGTGGCCGTCGTGGGGTCGAGCGGAGCTGGCAAGAGCACTCTGGTCCACTTGATTCCACGGTTCTTCGACGTAACCAGCGGTCGTTTGACCGTGGACGGACGCGATGTACGGGACATCACGCTGGCCTCTCTGCGGGCGCAAGTGGGGATTGTGACGCAAGAGACGGTGCTGTTCAACGATACCTTGCGCAACAACATCGCCTACGGGCAGCCGAATGTGCCGCGCGACCGCGTGGAAGCCGCGGCGAAGGCGGCTTTGGCGCACGACTTCATCCAATCGCTGCCGAATGGATACGATACGGTGATTGGCGAACGTGGAGTCAGGCTTTCTGGAGGGGAGCGGCAGCGGCTGGCGATTGCGCGCGCGATTCTAAAGAATGCTCCCGTGCTGATTTTGGATGAAGCTACTTCGGCGCTAGACACGGAGTCCGAGTCGCTGGTGCAGGCGGCTCTGCAAAACTTAATGACAGGGCGAACGGTGCTGGTGATCGCGCACAGGCTCTCGACCGTGCGGCGCGCCGACCGGATTGTTGTGCTGGAGGGCGGGACGATCAGCGACATTGGGGCGCATGAGGAATTGATGCAGAAGCTGGGGACGTACCGACGGTTATATGAGCTTCAGTTTGAGGAAGTGGGGCCGTAGGTGTGGTTTTTCTCTGAGACCAAGGAATTCGGCGAAAAGGGCTGTCAAATTTGATGGTGCGTGACGATGGAGGTTACGAAAGGTTCCTCCTGATTTTGGGTCTGCGTGAAGAAGATTTGCGAGCATAGAGCTATGGCGATTCGGTCGATGACGGGTTATGCACGGGTGGCGGGGAGGGTGGAGGGTGGACGTGCTTTCACGCTTTCGCTGAAGTCCGTGAACCATCGATTTCTGGATTTGCAATTTCGCTTGCCGTCGGAGAGTGACGCCCTGGAGATGAAGTTGCGGCGCGTTCTGAAAGACAAAATGACGCGCGGGCATGTGGATGTGACGGTATCGCTGGATCGTGCGGGCGAAAATGGAGGCGCTGTCGAGCTGATGGTGAACAAGGAAATTGTCGGCGGATATGTGCAGGCTTTTCGTTCGGCGGCGAAAGAATTTGGAGTTTCGGGCGAACCGGATATGAACGCTATTCTTCGGGTGCCGGGGGCGATGGAAACGGTCGCGCCGAAAATCGGCGACACCCTGGACGATGCTGTGATGGCTTGTCTGCCGGAAGCTCTGGAGCGTCTGAATGCGATGCGCGAAGAAGAAGGCTCGGCCACGGCCCGGGAGTTGCGGGATCGAATGGAACGGTTGCGGAAAGCCGCGGGGGAAGTCGGAAAGTATCGCGCTTCGGTTCAAAAGGCGTATGTGGATCGCCTGCAAGCGCGCATGACGGAGCTAGTCGGAGCGCAGGCGGATCCCGCGCGGGTGTTGCAGGAAGTGGCTCTATTAGCGGACCGGAGCGATATTCAGGAAGAATTGGTTCGCTTGCAGAATCACGTGGATCACTTTTTGGGGCTGCTCGACGCAGGCGGAGAAGCCGGAAAGCAATTGGACTTTTTATTGCAGGAAATGAACCGGGAAGCGAACACGATGCTGTCAAAAACCTCCGGCTTGGCGGGCGAGGCGATGAAAATTACAGAGATTGGGCTGGTGGTGAAGTCGGAGATTGAGAAATCCAAAGAGCAAGTGCAGAACCTGGAATGACAATCGTCTACATCATTTCTGCGCCTTCCGGTTCGGGCAAATCCACGTTGGTGAACGAAGTGCGGCGGCTGGTGCCGGGTTTGGATTTCTCGATTTCCTATACGACGCGCGCGCCGCGAGGGAGCGAACAGAACGGGCGCGAATACTTTTTTGTCAGCCGTGCTGATTTTACAGCAATGATTCGACGAGGTGAGTTTCTGGAGCACGCGGAAGTGTTCGGTAAGAACCTCTATGGCACGCCGCGCCGCTTCCTGCGCGAGGCCACGCAAAAGGACCACGACCTGGTCCTGGACATCGATGTTCAGGGGGCGAAACAAGTTCGCCAACAACTCCCCGACGCCGTCAGCATTTTCATCCTCCCCCCTAACCGGGAAACGCTGGAGTGGCGCCTGCGCAATCGCAGCGAGGATGACGATGACGTAATCGAGCGTCGGTTGGTCACGGCCCGACGAGAGATTGCGAACTACGGGGAGTACGACTATATACTGGTAAATGACCGGCTGGAGCAGGCAGCGGATGAACTGAAGGCTGTGGTCCAGGCAGAGCGGTTGCTGCGTGCGGGGCGGGAACTAGCGGAAGAAGAGAAGCGGCTCGTGGTGATGGCGGAACGTTGCCGGTTGGTCAACATGCGGGAGCGGGCGCAGCGGATCGTGGATTCGTTTCTAGATGGTGCAGGCTGAGAGGGCCTACAAACTAATGCGATCGATGGGAAAAGACGGAGGCAACATGCGGTTGATGGATGGCTTCGACAGTAACTATCGCTTCATTATTGTGGCGGCGCGGCGGGCGCGGCAATTGCAATCCGGCGCACCGACGCTGATCGATACCAGCTCGCGGAAGCCTTGCAGGATTGCGCAGGATGAGATCCGAGCGGGCAAAGTGCACTGGGAGCTAACGCCGGAAGAGAAGCACGCGGTGATGGCGGACCCGGTCGCGCTAGACGTGACACTGCCGGAGAACTAGGTTTCCGACGGCGGGGCTTCAGCCATGAAGATTGCGCTCGGCGTTAGCGGCGGGATTGCAGCGTATAAGGCGGCGGAGATAGTGCGCCTGTTGCAGGACCGCGGCGTGCGGGTGCAAGTGATTATGACTCGGGCAGCGCAGGAGTTTGTCAGGCCACTGACATTTGCGGCGCTGTCGGGCGAAAAAGTCATTACAGATTTGTTCGGTGCCGGGGCAGAGGAGCCGAATCTGGATTCCGCCGTAGAACATATCGGAGTAGCGCAGTCGATTGATGCGCTGGTGGTCGTGCCCGCGACTGCTGATATTTTGGCCAAGTTCGCGGGCGGCTTGGCGACGGATTTCCTTACCACTACCTTTCTCGCAACTAAAGCTCCTGTTGTCGTCGCTCCGGCGATGAACGTGAACATGTGGGAGCATCCGGCGACGCAGGCAAATTTAACAGTGCTACGCGGGCGCGGTGTACGCATCGTTGACCCTGGGAGTGGCTACCTTGCCTGCGGGATGACGGGCCCGGGGCGGCTGGCGTCGAACGAAGCCATCGTGGACGCCGTGCTGGAGACGCTTGGGGTGACGCAGGATTTGGCTGGTAGGACGGTGCTGATTACGGCAGGGCCTACGCGGGAGAAGGTCGATCCCGTACGGTATCTGACGAATCGATCGAGCGGGCGCATGGGATTTGCTTTGGCGGAAATGGCTTTGAGGCGCGGGGCGCGGGTTCTGCTGGTTTCAGGCCCAGTGACGATTGCGCCGCCTGCCGGCGCGGAGGTGACGCCGGTGGAGACGGCGGCGGAGATGCGAGAGACGGCGCTACGGTTACTGCCAGAATCGCAGCTCGTGATTATGGCGGCGGCGGTGGGGGACTATCGGGCGAAGGATCCCTCCGAACAGAAGATCAAGCGCAAAGGCCCCATGATGTTGGAGCTGGAGCCCAATGTCGATATTCTGGCGGAACTCTCGCGGCGGAAATCCGGCCAAGTCATCGTTGGATTCGCTGCTGAAACAGAGAATGTCCTCGAGAATGCGCGCAAGAAACTGGCTTCGAAGGCGCTGGACGCGATTGTGGTGAATGACGTTTCCCGCGAAGGGGTTGGCTTTGATTCGGAGCGCAACGCGGTGACGATTCTGACCCACGCGGATGTGATCGAAGTTCCGGAGATGTCGAAGCGCGACGTGGCGCAGCGCGTACTAGACGCAGTCGCTGGATTGCAGGCGACCCCAGTCGCAACTGCTTGAGTTTAGAAGACGACCAGTGTCACTTTGAGGTTAGCTTCAGCGCGGTTGGGTGCTTGGGCTGATAGAGACCGATCTCGCCTCCTCCTGGAAGCGGAATTCTGCTAAGTGAGCCCCATCTTTCTTCTTGCACACTCGAACATTGAATGCCCTTCTGATAGAGCGTTTTAAGCTCAGATTCGAGATCGTCGCACATGAAGTAGAGTTCGTGCCGCTTTTCCTCTCCGGAAGTCTTTTCAGCGGGATGTACCGCCACTTCCGCTGGCGGCAGGGCAAAGATCAGCCATCCGTGTCCCGCGTCCACGGATCTAAAACCGAGAACGTCCCGCAAGAAGGCGCGATCGGCGCTCGCATCACTGCTGTATAGGATAACGTGCGCACCAGAGACCATGCCTGTCCTCCCTTGCTCGCATGATTTTGCCACAGGCGGAGCCTTGCGGCCAGTATGAGTCCGCGGCACGACTGGTCGCTTCGACGACCTGATAAACTTCTCTATCCATGTCTCAGACGCTCAGTCCTCAGATGAAGGAAGCCCTGGCGGCTCGGGTGCTTTATTACCGCGAGATGGGGATTTACGATTTCTATCGCAGGGAGGGTGGGTTTGCGTTGAGCCTAGACGAAACGAGTGCGGATATTGAGGCGAGCCTGCGGTCACAAAGTTCCTTTGCACTTCATCCTGTAGAAGAGCGAGATGAAATGGCTCGAAAAACGGTAGCTGCGCCGGTGGCGTCGGATGTAACGCTGGTGGTGTCGAAGGCGGAAAAGGATGTTAAAGACCCGGTTACAGCGCTCAAGATGATTCGCGAGGACATCGGGGACTGCAAGCGCTGCAAGTTGTCCCAGCAGGGGCGAAAGCAGATTGTGTTTGGAGTGGGTGATCCCCGGGCGGAACTGATGTTTGTGGGCGAGGCACCAGGCGCGGACGAAGATCAGCAGGGCGAGCCGTTCGTGGGGCGAGCCGGACAGTTGCTCAACAACATGATCAAAGCCATGGGCATCGCGCGGGAGCAAGTGTATATCGCGAACGTGGTGAAGTGCCGTCCACCGTCAAATCGCACGCCGGAGAGGGATGAGTGCGATACGTGCTCGCCGTTCCTGATGCGGCAAATTGCGGTAGTACAGCCAAGGGTGATCGTGGCCTTAGGTGCGGTGGCGGCAAAGAATCTGCTGGCCGTGCAATCATCGCTCGGAGATTTGCGCGGACGGTGGTTTGAGTATCGCGGATGCAAGCTGGCGGTGACGTACCATCCGGCGTTCCTGTTGCGTGATCCCCGGCAAAAGGCAGAGGCGTGGAAGGATTTGCAGATGGTGATGAAGGAGTTGGGGTTGAAGCCACCGGCGAAGAGCGACTCGAAGAACGAGACGAACAGCGAAGCTTAAGTCGTTGTCCCCAACGTGATTTATCCTTGCAAGGCGTGTCTGAAGAACTCCAAGGACAATTGACACTATCGCCGCCGCCGACCAGAACGGTTGAGGAGAGACTCGCCTTCTGCGACGTGGCCTTGCCGGTGCCTGTGGATACTGTGTTTACGTATCGGGTGCCGGAGGGCTTGTCGCCGTTGGTTGGCGGGCGCGTACTGGTCCCGTTCCGGCAGCAGCGCTTGTCGGGCATTGTGGTGGAGTTACATGGCCGCGCACCGTCGGTGACGGCGAAGAACGTCCTCAGTGTCCTCGATGCAGCTCCAGTGCTGGATGAGGCGCTGCTGAAGTTGGGGCGATGGATCGCGGATTATTATCTCGCGCCGCCCGGTGAAGTCCTGCGGACGATGTTGCCGCTCGGGGCGGAGTTCCAGAAGACGATAGCGTACCGCATCACCGAGACGGGACAGATGGCGCTGCATTCGGCGGGCATGATGGGGTCATCGAAGCGGGCACAACGGCCGCCGGAAGAGCAGATGATCGAGTTCCGCGTACTCGATTACTTAGCCGCGCGCGATTGGGTGAAAGAAGCGGCGTTGCGGAGCGCGACGGGAGCGTCGACAAGCCGGATGGCACGCGATCTTCTGGCTGGGATGACGCGAAAGGAATGGATCGAGCGGCGGGACTTCTCGGACGCGAAAGACGCTGCGCGACTTGTGCAGATCGCTGTGTTGAAGAGCGAAGAAGGAAAGCTGAATGCGAATCAACGAACCTTGCTGGTTGCCTTGTCGGAGACTGGAGGCAGATTGCCTGCGCAATCGCTTCGCGAACTTGCGGTGCCTCGTTCCACGTTAGCGACGCTAGTCAAGCGCGGACTTGTGGATCTGCTAGAAGAGCCCGCTCAGTTCGCGGCGCCGCAATTCAAGCCGCGCCGCTCGCCTTTTGATTTTCAGCTGACAGCGGCTCAGAGGAACGCAGTCGACACGATCCGCGCAGCCGTGGACGGACGTGAGTTTCGCGGAGTCCTATTGCATGGTGTAACCGGCTCGGGCAAGACGGCAGTGTATTTGACCGCCATGCATGCCGTCCTGGAGGCGGGGAGATCGTCGATCTTGCTGGTGCCGGAGATCGGTTTGACGCCTGCGGTCGCGGCGGACTTGCATCAGATTTTTGGAGAGGAAGTCGCGATCCTGCACTCCGCTCTGACCGGGAAGGAGCGGGCCGAGCAATGGCATCGCATCCGCCGAGGTGAGGCGCGGGTGGTGGTGGGTACACGCTCAGCCATCTTCGCGCCTGTTCCAGACCTGGCGCTCATTCTGGTGGATGAAGAGCAGGATTCATCGTATAAGCAAGAAGAAACTCCCCGATACCACGCCCGCGATGTCGCCGTGATGAGGGCGAAGATGTCGGGAGCGGCCGTCGTTCTGGGCTCGGCAACACCATCGCTGGAGTCGTACTTCAACGCCTTGCCAAGGAAGGGCGCACCTAGCAAGTATGCCTTGATCGAACTGCCGGATCGCGTAGAGTCGCGTCCACTTCCGGAAGTGGAAATATTGGACATGCGGCAAGAGTTCCAGGAAACTGGCCAGGAGCAGGTGGTTTCGCGCAAGCTGCACGCGGAAATCGCAGAGCGTCTGGAGCGCAACGAGCAGGTCATGGTCTTACTGAACCGGCGCGGATATTCTCCTGTCGTGCTGTGTCGGTCGTGCGGAAAGACACTGGAGTGCATCAACTGCGCCATTGCAATGACGCATCACAAGCGCTCGCATCGCATGGAGTGCCATTACTGCGGATACACGGCTCGCGTGCCGGAGAACTGCGCGCACTGTGGCAGCGAGTATGTCTATTTCCTGGGGACCGGGTCCGAGAAGCTCGAAGAGTTGCTGCACGGGATGTTTCCGCGCGCGCGCATCGCCCGACTGGATCGCGATACCGTGCGCGGACGCTATGATTTCGAGCGAGTTCTGGGCGCGTTGAATGCAGGCGAACTCGATATCCTGGTGGGCACGCAGATGATCGCCAAGGGGCATGACGTTCATGGTGTGACCCTCGTAGGCGTAGTGGGGGCCGATACAGCGTTAGGACTGCCGGATTTCCGCGCAGCCGAACGAACATTTCAATTGCTCACGCAAGTCGCGGGCCGGGCAGGCCGGGGAGACAGTCCTGGCAAGGTCGTGCTGCAGACGTTTTTCCCCGATCACTACGCCGTTCAATACGCCGCACGCCATGATTACAGCGGCTTTTACGACAAGGAACTGCGTTTCCGGAGCTGGATGCATTACCCTCCCTACAGCGCCCTGTCGAATGTTCTGGTGCGCGCCGCCAAACTTGACGACGCGCTGCGCTGGTCAGGAACGTTGGGTAAATGGTTCGAGACGACACGGCATGAAGGCGTTCGAGTGCTGGGCCCGGCGGCGGCGCCCATCGTGCGGCTCAAGCAGGATTTTCGTTATCACTTTGTCTTGAAGTCCGAGAGCCGGGAGAAGATGAACCGCTTGCTACGCGCGATGCTGGCGCACGCCGCTGTGGAAAAGATTCCGCGCACCAATCTGGTGGTGGATGTGGATGCGTTGTGGCTGATGTAACAAGTTTGAGCCGCATCTCCCTCTGTACGGAACGAAAGTTACTTGCGAGTGCTGGGGATCACTTGTCGCCCGTTAGAATTGAAGCGACACGCCCGCACCCAAAGTGCCGTCAAGAATCGATTTAATACGGAGAGGTGAATGAAGCCAAAGCAAAACACGCCGGTGATTGCGTATTTCTCCATGGAGATTGCGCTGGATCCGAACATTCCAACCTATAGCGGCGGCTTGGGAATGCTGGCGGGTGACACGCTACGCTCGGTGGCGGACTTGGCTGTGCCGCTCGTCGCGGTTTCGCTCGTGTATCGCCGAGGGTACTTTCGGCAGCATCTCGACGGGAACGGACAGCAGACCGAGCGGCCGCAGCCATGGGATCCGGATCGCACGCTCGAGGCGGTAGACGCACGGGCGACGGTGGAGATTGAAGGACGGCAGGTCACGGTGCGTGCCTGGAAGTACACAGTGATCGGTGTCACGGGGGCGACCGTAGCGGTGTATTTGCTGGACACGGATTTGCCCGAGAATGCACCCCAAGATCGAGAACTGACGAATTCGTTGTATGGTGGGGATTCGCACTATCGGCTCTGTCAGGAGATTGTGCTGGGGCTGGGCGGGCTGCAGATCCTGCAACAGATGGGGTACAACGTACTGCGCTATCACATGAATGAAGGCCATGCGGCGCTGCTGGCATTGGGCTTGCTGGAAAGACGCCTCAGTCAGAGCTTTGCAGGCCGCGTGAAGCAACTGGACGTCGACAGCGTGCGCAGCCTGTGCATCTTTACAACACACACGCCGGTTCCGGCGGGCCATGATGAATTCACGCGCGAGCTTGCCGAGCATGTTCTTGGCACGGAGCGAACGGCGCTGCTCACCGAAGCCAGCGTGTGGAAGGGCGATGTCCTGAACATGACTTACTTGGCGCTGCAATTCTCGGGCTACGTCAATGGAGTTGCTATGCGGCATGGAGAGGTATCCAGGGACATGTTCCCGGCGTACGTAATCAGTGCCATCACCAATGGCGTCCATGCGCTGACCTGGGCGGCGCCGTCATTCAAAGAGCTGTTCGACCGCTACATTCCAGCCTGGCGCACGGATAACAACTACCTGCGATATGCCATCAGTATTCCGCTGGAAGATATCCGCGAAGCGCACGTGCGCGCCAAGAAGCGGTTGTTCGGTGAGATCAAAGAACGCATGGGCGTGGAGCTTGATCCCAATGTCTTCACCATCGGATTTGCCCGGCGCGCCAGCACGTACAAGCGTGCGGCGTTATTGTTTCAAGATCCGGAACGGCTACGCCGGATCGCCCGCGAGATCGGACCGATTCAACTGGTCTATGGCGGCAAGGCGCACCCGCGCGACGAAGGCGGCAAAAAACTGATTCGCGACGTGTTTGGCGGTGCGTCCTCGGTGAAGGACGTGATTCGCACGGTATATGTTGAAAACTACGACATGCACTGGGGGGCACTCATCACCGCTGGCGTGGATGTGTGGCTGAACAATCCCATGCGCCCGCAAGAAGCCTCCGGCACTAGCGGCATGAAGTCGGCCCTGAATGGCGTGCCCAGCTTCAGTGTCCGTGACGGCTGGTGGATTGAAGGACACATTGAAGGCGTAACGGGATGGTCGGTAGGGAACTCTGAAGACGAGGAAGATCACGAGTCCGAAGTGAACTCCCTGTATACAAAGCTTGCCACCGATATAATCCCGATGTATTACAGGCAACCGGAGCGCTACGACAACGTAATGCGCATGTCGATTGCTCTGAATGCGTCGTTCTTTAACACGCAGCGCATGGTGCAACAGTATGTCTCAAACGCCTATAAAGTGCGAGGGGAAGGCCGGCCGGCGGTGCCACGTAAGGGCGAAGCTGAGTAATTCCAACTGCCCCGGTCGCTTCAGTTGCCTTGTGTTTATCTGGCAAAGAGTGTGTGGAAAGCGTCCGCCGCGCGAAGGCCGTTGATCGGAACAGGCGTGATGGCAGCCAGCAAAACTAAGACCATGAGGAGCGCAAGCATCTTGCGTTTTCGATCCAGGCCCGGCCACGGGGGAACCGGAGGATGCTGCCATCCAGTGGTGAGTAAGACGATTGCCCAGAGCCACCATCCCAGCCACTGCAATCCCATCGGAATTAACGCACCCGCTGTGAGGAGGGTGATCCACCGGTGTCCGCGAGGGAAGACTGCGTAGATAATGTGGCCTCCGTCCAGTTGGCCTCCGGGAAGAAGGTTGAGCGAAGTTACGACCATGCCCACCCAGGCGGCGAAGGCGATGGGATGCAGGTAAACGCGGTCGAGACTTAGGAGGTGCACCGGAGCACGGGTGAGAGCAGCGAGAATGTGTTGTGCTGCGTTAAAGATGAAGGGGTGGCCGAACTCGATGTCGGGCGGAACCACAAAAGGCGGTCTCGGTTTGGAAAGGCTGAGTCCCAGGAATACAGCGGATAGCGCGGGAACAAAGCCAGCGATGGGTCCGGCAATTCCAATATCGAAGAGAGCAGTGCGCGAGCGGATGGCGCTGCGGATGCGGATGAACGCGCCCATGGTGCCGGCCAAGCTGGGAAATGGAATGAAATAGGGTAGGCTGGCCCAAACCCGGTATCGCAAGCAGCAGAGGTAGTGACCCATTTCGTGACAGAGCAGGATCAGCAGGAGCGTTGCGGAAAAGGGAATTCCAAGTAAAAGGCGCGCGGGGTGCTGGAGAACCCATTGCCAGGGGAAAAAGGGAGCGGCATGGTCGTCGGCTGAATACGCAGCGAAATTGTTCTGGAAATTGAATTGCATCCCGGCTCCGACGGTGAGCGTCGTCATAACGGTGGCCAACAGCAACAACGCGTGCAGCCAGTAGCACTCTCGCACGGGGTGCACGACTGTGACTTCGGCGGCTACGGGCAGGAGCGGCGTGAGGCGCGGAGCCAAATCGGAGGTAGTCTCGGGTATCGGATCGGACATTCGTTCGGACATCAGTTCGGACATCAAGTTGGGACGTGCGCTTCGACGGTAAATCGACGACAATTCAGCGTTTCAGCGGGTTCTATGAACACTGTAACGGAGAGTGAATGCCCTGCGCCAGTTGGCGCAAAAGCTGGCTAGACCTGAGAGAGGCGCAACCTCTCGCGGACGATGCGGAGAACCTTGCCGTGGGTTTCGATCGGCGTTCCCCGGGCATCGATTAGGGCAACGCGCTTGGGTTCGCGTTCGGCAATTTCGAGAAACTTATCGTGGACGCGGCCAAAGAACGCCCGACTCTCCTGTTCGAAGCGGTTTTCATCGGCGTGTCCAGCAGCAGCCGTGACGAGATTACGATGCTTCGCTCGGGACAGGCTGACGGTGAGGTCGCAATCGAGTAACAGTGTCAGATCTGGCTGGATGTTGTCGCAAAGAACGCGATGCATGGCCAGGACGATTTCGCTGCCGAGCTCACGTCCTCCGCCCTGGTAGGCCTCCGTCGAATCCGTAAAACGGTCGCAGAGGACGTAGTGGCCCGCTGTCAGTGAAGGCAAGATCAACTCTTGCAAATGCTGGGCGCGAGCCGCGAACATCAATGCCATCTCGGTACGCGTGCCGAGGCCATGGGTTGCAGAGTCCAGCAGCATGTGGCGGATAGATTCTCCAATGGACGTGCCGCCGGGTTCCCGCGTCAGTAGCACTTCCAGACGCAGGGAGCGCAGCTCTCCCGCCAACTTCTCAATCTGTGTACTTTTGCCGGAACCATCCAGCCCTTCAAACGTGATGAAGAGCCCACGTGTTTTCACGGGGTTATGGTAGCAGGGCGGAATGCGTGTTGCGAATCTCCCTCCAGTCGCGCTGGCGCTGCGTGCACTGATATATTCGAGGGTCCATCATGCTCGACTGTTGGCTTTTAGGAGATCGAAAAAATGAAATGGTCCCAGTTGTTCGTCCCTGTCTTGAGTCTGATGTTTTCTCCGTGGGCTGTCGCGGAGACGAAAGGGACGGTTGCGAAACCTGCGCCCACAATCACCGTGGCGCTGGATGCCACAGAAGCGCCACGTAAGATTCTTCACGCCAGGCTGACAATTCCCGCAAAACCGGGTTCGCTGACTCTTTACTATCCCAAATGGATCCCCGGCGAGCATGAGCCGTCGGGGCCGATCGCCAACTTGACCGGCCTACACTTCCGCGCCAATGGCCAAGAACTCACTTGGAGGCGTGATCTTCTGGATGCATGGACGTTTCATGTGGATGTGCCTGCTGCCGCGAGCAGCGTGGACGCGGCGCTCGACTATCTTTACCCGGCGGTGCTCGAAAGTGGGTTCAGCTCGGGATCGTCGGCGACGGAAAAGATGGCGGTGATCAGTTGGAACCAGGTCCTGCTCTACCCGGCCGGGTGGACGTCGGATGAGTTGAAGTTTGAGGCATCAATGCGCATCCCTGCTCGTTGGAAGTTTGCCTCTCCTTTGTCGGTCGCATCGCAGGAGGGTGCAGAGGTTCGCTTCGCGCAGGCGTCGTTGACCACTCTGGTCGATTCTCCGGTGTTGACTGGCCAATACATGCGTATGGAGCCCACGAGCGAAAATCCGCACCACGAGTTGGATTTGGCAGCCGATAGCGCTGCGGCGCTGGATGGCCCGCCCGATTTCTTCGCGCACCAACGCGAGCTCGCCGCCCAGGCGCAAAAACTCTTCGGAGCGCACCATTACCCGAACTATCACTTTCTGTATAGCTTGAGCGATCACGTGGCGCATTTCGGCCTTGAGCATCACGCGTCGGACGACAGCCGCGTGGATGAGCGTGGGATTGTCGACCCGTTGAAACGCAAACTGTTCGCGGGACTGTTGCCCCACGAGTTCGCGCATTCGTGGAATGGAAAATATCGCCGCCCGGCGGACTTAGCCACGCCAGACTACCAAAAGCCGATGCAGACCGATTTGCTCTGGGTCTACGAAGGCTTGACGTCCTATCTGGGGGACCTGCTAAGCGCGCGCAGTGCCATCCGCACGCCGGAGGAGGCTCGCGACAATCTGGCAGCAATTGCGGCTGACCTCCGGTACCGCCCCGGCCGCTCGTGGCGGAACCTACAAGACACGGCCGATGCTGTGCCGGCCATGGAAGACTTTACCCCGACGTGGCAGTCGTGGCGGAGGGGTCTCGACTACTACGATGAAGATGTTCTGAACTGGCTTTGGGTGGACGTGCTGCTCCGGCAACAGACGGGCGGCACGAAGTCAATGGACGATTTCTGCCACGCCTTCCACGGCGGGCCCAGCGGCACGGCGGAAGTGAAGACCTACACGTTTGACGATGTCGTTAACACTCTCAACGATGTAGCTCCTTATGACTGGCGAAAGTTTTGGACCGAGCGCTTGACGAATCACGGGCCGGGAGCTCCGCTTACGGGGCTCGAAAACAGCGGATGGAAGCTCGTTTTCAACGAAATACCTTCCGATTTGACGCGGGCCACCGAAGAGGATCGCGAACTTGTGGACTCTAGATTTTCCTTAGGGCTCAATCTGCGGGCCGATGGCGGGATCCTGGATACAGTGGAAGGCTTGCCCGCAGCCAAAGCGGGCATCGGCCCTGGAATGAAACTGTTAGCCGTCAACGGGCGCAAGTTTACGAGGAATGTTTACCGGGACGCGCTCAAGGCAGCCAAGAGCGATTCAGAACCGATTGAGTTGCTGGTGGAGAACACGGACTATTACCGCACCTTCAAGATTAGCTATCACGATGGCGAAAGATTTCCGCATCTTGAGCGGGATGAGTCGAAGCCTGATCTGTTAAGCGCAATCTACGCGGCGAAATAAGTGCAAATGGCGCCGGAAGATTTCCGGCGCCATTTCTTCACGCGCATGTCCTAGACTCCGACGGCTTGATACTCCGCGTACACGCCCTTGAAGTCCGTGATCTTGTGGTCGTTCTCGAAGTGCCAGATGCGAGTCGCCACTTCGTCGATTAAGTCGTGGTCGTGGGTGACGATGAGAACTGTTCCCTGATAACGCTGCAGCGCGATATTGAGGGCATTGATCGATTCGAGATCCAAGTGGTTCGTGGGCTCGTCGAGAACGAGGATGTTCGGCTTTTGCAGCATCAGCTTGCAGAACAGCAACCGCGCTGCTTCGCCGCCTGAGAGCGCCTCTGTTTTCTTGTTGCCTTCTTCCTTCTGGAAAAGCATTTGTCCGAGCAGCCCGCGAATTTCTTCGGTTGAGGCGCCCGGCTCCCACTGGTGCAGCCAATCGAAAACATTCGAGCCTTTTTGAATCAACTGCTTGTGATCCTGCGCGAAGTAACCGACCGATGCTTCGTGTCCCCAATTCACCTTGCCTCCGGAAATAAAAGCGCCGTCATAGCTGCTCGTCTGGCGCAGCTCGGATTCGGGAATGGTTGGCGAGCTGGCGAGGAGCGCGTTGAGCAAAGTAGTTTTCCCGGCGCCGTTGCGCCCGATCAGCGCGACTTTCTCGCCGCGCAGCAGGCTCGCCGTGAAATCTTTGATCACTTCCTGGTCGCCGTAAGACTTCGCTACGCCTTCAAATTCCAGCACATGCTTGCCCGAAGGCCGCTTCTGTTCGAACTTGATGTAAGGGCGGGCAATGTTCGATCGCGCCAGGTCGGTAACCTGCAATCGTTCGACTTCTTTCCGACGCGATTGCACCTGACTGGAGCGTGTTCCGGCGGAGAAACGCGCGATGAATTCGTTAAGCTGCGAAATCTTCTTCTCGCGTTGCGCATTCTGCGACTCGATCTGCGAGCGAATCTGCGTTTTCGCAATCACCATGTCGTCGTAGTTGCCTGTGTAGGTGATGATCGTCTCGTAGTCAATATCCGCGATGTGCGTGCAGATGCTGTTCAGGAAGTGGCGGTCGTGCGAGATCGCGATCAGGACGCCGTCATAGTCGTTGAGAAAAGCCTGCAACCAGTGGATGGAGTCCAAGTCCAGGTGGTTCGTAGGTTCGTCGAGTAGCAGCGCTTGCGGATGTCCGAACAACGCTTGGGCGAGAAGCACGCGGACTTTCTGTCCGCCTTGGATCTCACCCATTTTGCGTTCGTGCAGTTCGTCAGGGATGTCCAAGCCTTGCAGCAAGATCGCGGCATCGGCTTCAGCGGAATATCCGTCTTCCTCGCCGACCACGCCTTCGAGTTCGCCCACGCGCATGCCGTCTTCATCCGACATTTCCGCCTTGGAGTAAATCTTTTCCCGCTCTTCCAGAGCTGTCCACAGGCGTTTGTTACCCATAATCACCGTGTCGACCACACGGTAAGCGTCAAAAGCGAACTGGTCCTGGCTTAGCACGCCAAACTTGCGTGGCCGGACGACGGTGCCCTTCTGCGGGTCGAGTTCTCCCGTCAGCAGCTTCATGAAGGTGGATTTGCCAGAGCCGTTCGGGCCGGTGAGGCCATAGCGCTTCCCCGGCGTGAAGGCCGTGGACACATCTTCAAACAGAACTTTAGCGCCGTAGCGCATGGACACATTGCTGACAGAAATCATGAGGTTTCAGGGAACTTCCAGGGAAAATTGCCGACTGCGAGGGATCGCAGCGATCTCCTCAAGAATATCACGATAGGCTGGATTTTAGCGGCAACTCCACACACTGAAGGGCGCGAGCATGGTAGCCTTTTCGTTCTGCGTTGTTGCCACGGAACCACTTCCTAACCGCTTCCCGAGGAGCCTATGAGTCGGAATCCTGTTCATGTCGATCTGCAAGCCATGGCGCGGCAAGTTTTGCGGCAATACGGGTTTGACCCGGATTTTCCCGCTCCAGCCAGGCAGCAGGTCGCGCAGTTGCAAGCTCACCCGCCACAGCTCGCTACCGGCGGTGCGGTTCGCGACCTTCGCAACCTGCTGTGGTCTTCCATCGACAACGACACCTCACGCGATCTTGACCAGATTGAGTACGCCGAGCGCCTGCCGGATGGCTCCGTCAAGGTTCTCGTCGGCATTGCGGATGTCGATGCCTATGTGCCGAAGAATTCTCCCATCGACCTGCATGCGGCCCAGCAGACCTGCACGCTTTACACGGGCATACACAATTTCTCGATGATTCCGGACGAGCTTTCGACTGGGCTTACCTCACTTCTCGAAGGCGCCGACAAGCTTTGCCGGGTGACCGAATACGTGGTCGGGGTGGACGGCAACGTCGCCTCAAGCGATTTTTATTCTGCATTGATTCGCAATAAGGCGCAGCTTGCCTACAACGCGGTCGGCGCATGGTTGGAAGGCCGCGGGCCCGCGCCGGAGAAGGTCGCTGCCTCGCCGGAGATGCAAGCGCAGCTCAAGCTGCAAGATGAGGTGGCACAGGCCTTGCGGGTGCAGCGCTTTCGCCGCGGCGCCTTGAACCTTGACACCAACGAAGTGCACCCGGTCATCCTGAATGACGAAGTGGTCGATGTCCAGAAGCAGAGCAGAAATCATGCTACCGAGTTAATCGAAGATTTCATGATTGCCGCCAATGAGATGGTGGCGCGCAAGCTGGAACCGGTTTCCTCTCTGCGCCGGATTGTGAAGACGCCGGAGCGCTGGGATCGCATCGTGCAATTGGCGGCCTCGCTCGGCGGACACTTGCCTGGAGAGCCGGATTCGAAAGCCTTAAACGATTTCCTGCTGCAGCGTAAGGCGGCCGATCCGGTTCACTTTGCGGATCTGTCGTTGGCTATGGTGAAGTTGATCGGTCCCGGGGAGTATGTGCTGGAGCGCCCCGGCGACAGCGTTTCCGGTCACTTCGGTCTGGCCGTGCAGGATTACACGCACTCCACCGCGCCCAACCGGCGCTTTCCCGACTTAGTAACGCAGCGCATTCTTAAGGCTGTGCTGGCTGGCCGACCTGCTGCGTACTCCGATGCCGAACTCACGGCCATCGCCGCCAACTGCACGCTGAAGGGCAACGCCGCGCGCAAGGTGGAGCGCGGCATGGCCAAGCGCATGGCTGCCGTCGCGATGAGCAACCGCATTGGCCAGGTCTTCGACGCCATCGTGACCGGAGTGAATGAGCACGGCAGCTTTGTGCGCGTGATCACTCCGCATATCGACGGGATGCTGGTGCGCGGAGAAGAGGGTTTGGATGTTGGTGACAAAGTCCGCGTGCGCTTAGTTCGCACGGATGTCAGCCAGGGGTATATTGACTTCGAGAAGGCGCACTAAGTTGGGCCGGGGCTTGTGGCGCTATTTCAGCTTGGATTCCAGTTCCGCCCAACGCGCATAGAGTGTATCGACAACTTCCTGCGCTGCATCCAGTTCGGTATGCGCTTGCAGCAGCTTGGGCGCGTCGCTGACGATGGCAGGGTCTTCCAAGGCTTCGCGCTTGACTTGCAACTCCACCTCAGCGTCTGCGACCCGATGTTCAATCGTCGCGTAGTCGCGAGCGTCCATGTAAGAAAGCTTCTTGGCGGATTTCGTGGGTGCGGGACTGGACACCGCCGAACCGTTCTTCTCGGTCGACCTCGTGTCCTCCTGTTTCGATTCCCGCTGCCAGGTCTCCCATTGCGAATAATCGGCGAAGCCTTCGGCGCTGCCTCGGCCATCCAGACCTAGGACGACCGTCGAGACGCGATCCAACAGATAGCGATCGTGGGTGACCAGTACCAACGCTCCTCTGTATTCGAGGAGGCTCTCCTCGAGAATCTCCAGCGTGGGGATGTCGAGATCGTTGGTCGGCTCGTCGAGCAAGAGCAGGTCCGCGGGTTGGAGCATGAGCTGAGCGATCAGCACGCGGGCGCGTTCACCGCCGGAGAGGCGGGAAACCGGCTGGTTGAGCTGTTCACTGGTGAACAAGAATCTCGCTGCCCATGCCGCCACGTGGATTACGCGATCCTGATAGATGACGGAATTGCTGTCGGGCGCCAGCGCGCGGCGGAGCGTGCCGCTTTCGTCGAGCTGCCGGGTCTGGTCAAAGTAGACAATGCGAAGGACGCTGGCGCGTTGGATTTTGCCTGTGGCCGGCTGATTTTCGCCTAGTAGCAACCGTAGCAAGGTGGTTTTTCCGCTGCCGTTGGGGCCAACCAGACCCACGCGCATCCCGGCCGTAATCGTAAAGCTCAGATCTCGAAACAGCGTGCGGCCCGGAATTTCATAGCTCACATCTTCGAGTTCGACCAGACGCTTGGTTTGACGTCCTGTTGCTGAAAAATCAATGCCCGCGCTCGAAGTCTTGGTTCGCGCGTTCAGATTGGCCAACTCACCAATCATCTCGTGGGCGCGATCGATCCGGGCTTTGGATTTTGTCGTGCGGGCCTTGGGACCGCGACGCAGCCATTCGATCTCAGTGTGAACGCGGTTTTCCAAGGCCTCTTGCCGCTTGGACTGGGCGTGGAGGAATTCCTCCTTCTTGATCAGGAACGTACTGTAGTTGCCATGCACCCGCAGAATGCCGTCGGGATATGCGCGATTGAGTTCCGCCATTTCCGTGGCGATGTTCTCAAGAAAGTAGCGGTCGTGGCTCACAGCTACGCAAGCAAAACTGGCACTCTCCAGCAATTCCTCCAGCCACTGGATTCCAGCCAGATCCAGGTGGTTCGTAGGTTCATCGAGCAGCAGGATGTCGGGTGCTTGCACCAGAGCTTCCACCAAGGCCAGCCGCTTCTGCCAGCCCCCGGAAAGCTTCGAGGCTTTAAGTTCGAGATCCTCAAACCCGGCCCGGCCCAGGGTCTCAGCAAAGCGGGTTCCGCGTTCGCTCTCCGGTACAGAAGCCTCTTCCATCGCCTTCAGCACGACGGACCGCACGGTCGCCTCGGGTGGGAACTCGGAGTCCTGGATTACATAACTGAGCCGACTACGTTTGCGTCGGGCCACCTCGCCGCTGTCGGGATCAACTTCCCCCGCCACTATCTTGAGCAACGTTGATTTGCCGGAGCCGTTCGGACCAATCAGGCCTACGCGGTCGCCCTCGGAAATTGTGAACGAAACATTCTGGAAGAGCGGAAGGACGCCATAGCGCTTCGATAGATCTTGGGCATTGATAATGGGCGGCAACGGCTCTGAAATCTCCTGCGAGGCTTACTCTTCGAGGTTAACAGGTGCAGCCGCGGCTACGCCGTAAAGCCAGGATCGAAATCGTCCAGCAGATCGTCCCCCGAAGGGTCGTCCGCCAGAAGGTCATCCACGTCATCGGAAAACACAAATTCCTCCTGCGTGCTCCGTACCGGCGCGAAGGTCATTCGATGGAGTGGCGTCGGGCCATGTTCCATCAGCGCCGCTTTGTGTGCCCGAGTGCCGTACCCCTTATTGGAAGCCAGCGCATACTGCGGATAGGTTACGTCGAATTCGCGCATCATGCGATCGCGTTCGACCTTGGCGATGATCGACGCGGCCGCGATGGATGCGGAAAGGGCATCGCCATGGATGATGGCTCGCTGCGCGCAAGGGTGGTCCAGACAGACCGCGTCGACGAGGAGGAAATCAGGCTCGGGGCGTAGCTTCAAAACTGCATTCAGCATGGCCAGACGGGAGGCTTGCAGGATGTTGATAGCGTCAATCTGGGCCGCGTCCACGGCCGCAAAGGCCCAGCAGAGGGCTCGCTGGCGGATCTGGACAGCCAGGTGCTCCCGAGTCTCCTGTGGGAGCAGCTTTGAGTCCCTGAGGCCTCGGATGCGGTCTTGGGGGCTCAGGATGACCGCTGCCGCTACAACGGGCCCAAACAGGCAGCCCCGCCCAGCCTCATCCACTCCTCCCACCAGCCGCGAGCCGTTTAGCCAGGCTTCTTTCTCATAGCGAAGCGTGCAACGTAACCTCTTGAGCAGGCGTAACTTAGCGGCGGCTGGCGAAAGCCGGTCCGCGACAGCCTGCGAGCCAGTCTTAGCTATGCGGGGCACGAAAGCCAATCATTGCTCGGAAAATCTTGGTGTGCAAGCTGTGGAAAACGCGAAGCTGTGGATAATCCGTCCCTCCGAGTGCCTCCTGCATCCGTAACTACCCATCCGTTGTAGGCGACGTTACGGCGGTAAATTGCTGAGAAGACAAACACTTGCTACCTTTGCAAGTACTTGGTGATTCGTTATGGTGTCAGTCAAAAAAACAAGATCGAAGCAGGACACAACCAGCCAGACCTCGTCTCCCGAACGCTACGACAAGCGGGTCCAATTGGCGATTCCTTTGCGTGTGGTGACGTTGGACGCGCACAAGCGCCCTCAGCTCGACATGGCTTGCACGCTCGACATCTCTCTGCGTGGGGCTCGCCTATATGGAGTGCGGTCCTCGGCGCGAGTCGGCGAAGTAGTGACGGTCGAGCGCGGGCGGAGCAAGTTCGCCTGTCGGATAGTTTGGATTGGAGCCCCGGATACGCCCCAAAAGGGCCAAATTGGCGTGGAGGCGGTTGAGTCCAGCAAGTCCTTTTGGGATAAAGATATGCGTGATGTGGCCGATCAATTTGGCCCAATCACGATCGATCCCGCGCAACGCGTTCCCGAAGGCGAGAGAAAACGCAAGTTTCCGCGCGTCAAAGCCAATGTGCAAGCGCGCCTTCTCCTCCACGGCGGAGACAGCGACGACACATTTCGGCACGGCAGGGTCACGAATATTTGCGAAACCGGCTGTTTGCTCACCGGGTCGATGGGGCTGGAAATTGGCGCCCATGTGGAAGTGATTTTGGACTTGCCGAATGCCGACGTTGCCATCCGAGGTCGCGTGAAGCACTCC
>Ga0137403_10000467_pt1 | contig 52230 bp, 44 predicted proteins | sample CZOMad2_1_16fung_FD_122057 | JGI IMG/M metagenome (GOLD analysis project Ga0137403, IMG submission 122057) | Vadose zone soil fungal communities from Angelo Coast Range Reserve, California, USA - CZOMad2_1_16fungal (Hybrid Assembly) | ecosystem: Environmental > Terrestrial > Soil > Vadose zone... | reverse complement strand
CCCGCCCGCCCGCTCCTCATCTACGACGGCCACTGCGGCTTCTGCCTCTGGTGGCTGGCCCGGTGGCGGCGGCGGATCGGCGATCGGATCGACTATGCCCCCTCGCAGGAGATGGCGAAGGAGTACCCGACCCTGCCGCGGGTGCGCTACTCGCGCTCGATCCAGCTCGTCGAGCCGGACGGCACCGTCTACGAGGGGGCGGAGGCGGCCTTCCGCGCCCTCGCCCGGGCGCCGCGCGGGGGCAAGCCGCTATGGGCCTACCGGCACGTTCCCGGGGTCCGGGCGGTGACCGAGCGGAGCTACAAGTTCATCGCCCGCCACCGCTCCGGCCTCCACAAGGTCACCCTGTGGACCTTCGGGCGCGATCCGCTCGCCATCCCCAAGTCGCGCAAGCTCGCCCTGCCGGCCCTGGGCGCCGTCCTCACCCTGGGGATCGCCCTCCTCGCCGCCCAGAAACGCCGGCGGCGGCCGCCCTCCCGCTGGGACCGGCGGTTCTGACTTAGAATCGAGCCCGTTTTCGTAAGGAGGAGGCTCGATCGATGGCGGCTCCCAGCCGGCAGGTCCCGCTCGCCGTACGCATCCTCGTCACCGTTCTCCTGGTCGCCCTTTATGCGCTGGGCGGCCAGGTGCCGCTGCCGTTCGTCGCCGTTCCGGCCGGCACAGAGATCCCCCGCTGGGCGAGCGTCGCCTCCCTGGGCATCGAGCCGCTGGTCCTCGGTTTCGGTTTCGTGGGGGTCTTCGGGCTCCTCCTTCCTGCGGTGCCCACGCTCCTCACGCTGCGGCGCGGGATCGCCCGGCTGGCGCTGCCGGCGAGCCTCGTCTGCGCCGTGATCCAGGCGGTCAACCTCGTCGTCCGCCTGGAGGGCGAAAGCGCGATCGACCGGCAGCCCCACCTGCTCGCCCCCGGCGGGGCGCCCTGGCTCGCCATCGTCGGCACCCTGGCCGCGGCCACCGCGGCGATCTACCTGCTGGGCAACGCCCTGACCGCCTGGGGCCTGGGCAACGGCTTCTGCCTCTTCTTCCTGGTCTCGATGGCCAACCGGCTGAGCGCCTACCTCGACCATCCCCCGGCCCGGTCGAGCGGCGGGTGGACCTTCGTCTTTTTCGTCCTCGCCGCCATCCTGACCGGCCTCTACCTGCGCCAGGAGCGGCGGGTCGAGGTGGCGGTCGCGGGCACCGAGGCGATACCGCCGGTCCCGGTGGCCCTCCCCGCCTTCCCGCAGACGATCCTCCCCCTGCTCGCCACCTACTGGCTGTTCCAGACCCTCTTCCGCACCGGCCGGCTGCCCCGCATCCTCACCGCCACGCTCTCGGCCCAGGTCGTCGTCCTGGCACTCCTCGTCGCGACGCTCGGACTCTTGACCTATGCCCGGGTGGGCCGCCCCCAGCGCTTCCTCGCCGACCTGCCCGGAGCCGGCCCCGCGGAGCCCGGACCGTTCACCCTCCAGTTCCTCCTGGGGACCGCCTTCCTCTGCGGCGGGATCGCGGTCTATGCCATCGCCGGCCGCTATGCCGTGGCGCAGGTGGCGCTCTTCCCCTTCCCGTTGCTCCTCCCCCTGGTCGCCCTGGGGCTCGATCTCGCCGAGGCCCTGCGCTTTTTCCGCCGCCACCGCGGGGCGACCCTCGCCACGTTCGACGACCTCGCCCTCGCCAGCTACTGGCAGAGCCGCCTCGACGCACACGGCATCCCGGCGCTTTTGACCGCCTCCTCGTTCCGCGGCCTCTACTCCCGCTTCCTGCCGCTGGTCACGATCGATCTCCGGGTGCCGGTGGAGCGCCTCGACGAAGCGCGCGCGCTACAGCTGATCGTTCACCCGATAGCTGAGCCAGTCCTCGGCCTTGTGCCAGAGGCTGCGGGCGTTCCAGGCCTCGAGCCGGACCAGGATTGAGCTTCTCAGGTCGTCGTCGAACGCGTTCTTCAGCTGGGCGGCGACGCCACGATCGATGATGCCGACGCTCGCCTCGTCGTTGATGTCGTAGGAGCGGTCGTCCAGGTTGGAGGAGCCGACGAGCGACCAAAGGCCGTCGACGAGGACGATTTTCTGATGGAGCATCGTGCGCTGGAAGACGTAGAGCCGGATCCCACGCTCGGTCAGGTCCTCGAAATAGAAATGCCCGGCGTGCTTGACGACGCCGCTGTCAGTCAGCGGGCCGGGGACCATGATGCGGACGTCGACTCCCCGCTTGACGGCGCCGGAGAGCAGCTCGACGGTGTCGTTGTCGGGAATGAAATAGGGGTTCTGGATGATCAGCTCGCGTTTGGCGGTGGCGATGGCGATCTTCATCAGCACTTCGAGCTCGGCGACCCCGCCGCGCGGCGAGCTGCCGACCATGTGGACGCGCAGGTTCCCGGCCGGATGCTGGACCGGGAAGTAGCGCGGTCCCACCAGCGCCTCGCCGGTCGCCTCCGCCCAGTGCTGGGCGAAGACCGACTGGGCGGGATTGACGATCGGCCCGACGAGCCGCACCCCGGTGTCGCGCCAATGCTGGGCGTCCTGGCCGTTGCCGGTCCATTCGGCGGCGATGCCGTGGCCGAAGACGTAGGCGACATGGCCGTCGATCACCGCCACCTTCCGGTGGGTGCGGTTGTTGACGTAGCCAAACTCGACGAGCTTGAAGGGATGGTAACGGATCGCCTTCACCCCGGCCTGCCGCATCGCCTGGAACTGGTGGTCCTCCATTTTGGTCGAGCCGAAGGCGTCGACGGTCAGGCGCACCTCGACCCCCTGGCGCGCCTTCTCGGCGAGAATCCTGGCGATCTGCTCGGTGATCCGCCCTTTCCACCAGACGTAGGTCTCCAGGTGGATCGTCTTCCTGGCCGCCACCAGGTCGGCCAGGAAACGGGGGAAGAAGCCGTCGCCGTTCTGAAGCACCTCGATTTGATTCCCGGGGAGCACGTCCCCCCGGGTCAGGCCGGCGATCGACGGCAGGGCCTCCTCGAAGTTGTCGACCCCGCGCACCCGGACGTGCGCCGGGACCTGCCGCCCCTTGGACCAGGCCCAGAGGAAGAGCACCGCGATCAGCCCCAGGGTGACGATCGCCATCCACAGCGGCACCTCGATCAGGAGCCGGCCCTGGCTGTCCCGCGGCCGGGGATTTTTCTTCTTGGCGGGCGCCCGCTTGGCCATGACCTCCCCTCTCCTCACGCCTCGCGGCGCAGCTCGACGACCACGGGCCAGTGGTCGGACGGCCCGACGCGGAGCACCCGCGAGGCGACCGTCGTCCAGCCCGGATCGGCGAAGACGTAATCGATGCGCTGCCGGGTCATCCGATGGGTGCTTTCGAGGCCGCCGCAGCGACGGAAGAGCTCCGAGAGCATCAGGTGGGCGAGCTCCGGCGCCTCGGGCGGCGCGTTGAGGTCGCCGACGAGGACGAAGGGCGCCGCCGTGGCCCCCAGCCAGCGGTCGAGCTCGGCGACCTGGGCGGCCCGGGCGGCGCTGCCGAACCGTCCCCAGGCGGCCAGGTGGGTGACCAGGAAATGGACTTCCGTTCCACGCACGGCGACCCGCGCGGCGAGGAGAGTGCGCGGCTCGCCGCTCCCGGGCAGCGGGTGCACCACCGATTCCCGCACCTCTCCCGCGGCGAGGAGAGCGTTGCCGAACTCACCCTTGCCGCTGTCGAAGCTCTTGCCGAACGAGAGCGTCAGGCCGGTCAGGCCGGCCAGGATCTCCGCCTGGTCGGCAAAGCGCGCCAGCCAGGTGCCGCGGTGGACCTCCTGGAGCCCCACCAGGTCCGGCCGCTCGCACTCGATCACCCGCGCGATCCGCTCCAGGTACCGGCCGGCGACGAGCGCGGCATGCCCGCCGACGTTATAGGACATCACCTTGAGGTCGACGGATGGCACCAGGTGAGGGGAACAGCAAGTTCCGGACCAGGGGGGGGATGCGTACAGCCGGCCAGCGAACCGCGGCTCGCCGCGCGCCGACCTGTGGTAGCGTTCTGCGATCGACCTCGGGGAGCGAAAGACATGGACCAGGAGTTGATTGCCTATCTTGAGCAGCGCTTCGTGGCGATGGAGCGGAAGATGGACGAACGCTTCGATCAGGTGAACGAGTCGATCCATCGGAACCGGATCCTGCTCGAGGAGACGCGCCACGAGGTCCAGATCGTCGCCGAGGGGGTGATCGGCGGGGTGGAGCAGGTGCAGTCGCTTCGTGCGGACGTCGAACGCCGCTTGATTGAATTCCAGGGAATGATCGTCCAACACCGTCGAGACAACGACATCCGCCTGAGCCTCCTGGAGGAACGGTCCGGACGTCAAGGTCAGGCCGCCCTGGAGTACATCAAGGAGCGCTACGGTCGCAAGACCACCTGATCGGGTCGGCTTCCCCTCCGTCAGGGCAGCGGAACCTTGTCGTAGATCTCGGCCAGGGCGAGGGAACAGCCGAGCGAGGGGAGGTGGACGACGGCGTCGCGGCCGGAGGTCGCGGTGAACCGCCAGGCGCCGTCTTCCTGGCGCACGAACTGCTCGACCAGCGGCTCGTCCTGGGAGACGAGCAGGTACTCGCGGAGCGAGTCGAGGGCCCGGTAGTGCTCGAACTTCTTGCCCCGGTCGTAGCCCTCGGTCGAGGCGGAAAGGACCTCGATCACCAGGCTCGGGTTCAGGAGGGTGTCGAAGTGCTCGTCCTCGAATCGCGGCTCGCCGCAGACCACGACGACGTCGGAGTAGGTGTAGAGCCCGGTAGCGGGAACTCGCACCCGCAGGTCGCTCGGATAGAGCTCGCAGGGACGCCCTTTGAGCTGCGATCTCAGCTCGCCGAGCAGATTGGTGACGATGAGGTTGTGCTCCCGGCTCGCTCCGGCCATCGCCACCATCTCCCCGTCGACGTACTCGCTCCGGGTCTCCGCGGAGCGTTCGAAGGCGAGGTAGTCCTCGGCCGTCAGATAGGGTTTCGAGTGGACGGACATGGGGCACACCTCCCGGAGTAGGATACTACTCCGAAGGCGGGCTTACGGGCAGGTCGAGAACGCATGGGTGTCCTGGACCGGAGCGGCCGTGTGGTTGGGCGGGTTGGTATAGACCTGGACCTGGCCGGACTGCGTGTCGATGACGGTCAGGGTGAACTGCACGTTGGTGGTCGCGGCGTAGAAGACCCAGAACTGGTTGCCCAGCGCCGGGATGCAGGCGTCGAGCACCTTGACCAGCATCTCGATGTTGCTCGGGTCGAAGAAGTAGAAGAGGCCGGACTGCGGCGCGGCAGGGAGCGGCACCGCGGTCCCCTTCCCGGTCTGGATGCCGGTCACCCAGGAGACCTCGACCTGGAAACGGCCACCGGCACCCAGGCAGAGGGTGTTGGGGCCGGGCACGCAGGCGGTGCCGGGCGCCGGCTGCACGATCACCCGGCCGCTCATCCCGACCCCGCCGGCCCCGCCGTGCTCCTCGCAATGGAAGAGGTAGGTCCCCGCCCGCGGGTAGGCGACGGTCGCCGACCAGGGGGCGCCGGAGATCGAGCCGTCCCCTCCCTGCCCGTCGCAGCCGTTGGCGCACCGGAAGCTGCCGTCGTCGGCGGTCACGTTGTGGGTGCCCCCGGCGTTGCTGAAGTGGACGCTGTCGCCCGCCTGGAGAGTGACGGCGGCCGGGGTGAAGACCAGGCCGGTTCCCCCGGCCTGCACCTCGACGACCGCGGCCGGGGCCGCCGGGACAAAGACGAGGGCGGTGAGCGCCGCCAAAGCAGCGCTCACCGCGCGGGAGGAGTTACGGACAGGTCGCGAAGGCATTGGTGTCCTGGACCGGTGCGGCGGCCTGGTTCAGGGGGTTGAAGTAGACCTTGACCAGGCCGGTATGGGTGTCGGTGATGGTCAGGGTGAACTGCACGTTGGTGGTCGCGGCGTAGAACACCCAGTACTTGTTGCCGAGGGCCGGGATGCAGGCGTTCAGCACCTTGACCAGCATCTCGATGTTGCTGGGATCGACGAAGTAGAAGAGCCCCGACTGCGGCGCCGAGGCCACCGGCACGGCGACCCCCTGACCGCTGGCATTGGCCGACTTCCAGGCGACCTCCAGCTTGAAGCGCCCGCCGGCGCCGACGCAGAGGGTGTTGGCACCGGCGACGCAGGCAGCGATCTCGGCGTGGGTGGTGGCCGAGGCCTCGTTCGAATAGGCGGAGTTGCCGGCGGCGTTGTTGGCGCGGACCCGGAAGGTGTAGGCGGTCGCCGGGTCGAGGCTGGGGACCAGGGCGCTGGTGGCGTTCTGCGCGGCGGTCTGGACCTGCTGGTAGGGAGTGGTCAGCCCTTTGCTCTCGATCCGGAAGCTGGTCTCGTTGCTCGTGCCGCTCGCGTTGTCCTTCCAGGTGAGGAGGACCTCGGACGTCGATTGCGCCGCGGCTGCGAGGTTCGAGGGCGCCGCGGGCGGCGTCCCGCCCCCGCTCGGGGCGTCGTCGTCGACGATGGTGATCGAGCCGTGCCCGTCGGCCACGGTGGCGCCGCCGGTGGGGTTCGAGAGGCCCAGGTTGAGCAGCTCGTTGCTCTCCTGGACCGAATCGTTGACGATCGTCACGTCGAAGGTCTTGTCGTCGCTGTCGTGGTCGGCCCAGTTAAGGGTCCCGGAGGTGGTCGTGAAGTCACTGCCGGCTGAGGCCGTGCCGGCCGTGGTCGCGAAGTCGACGGAGACCGCCCCGTCGTCCCCGCCGGTCCGGGTGACGTGCACGGTGACGTGGCCGACCGACTCGGAGACGTTGTAGCTCGCCGGGCTGAAGCGGAAGGCGCCGTGCTCGGGGGGCGGCGGCGCGGCCTGCACCACCACCTGGCCGCTCATCCCGGCGCCGCCCGGAGCCCCGTGCTGGTCACAGTGATAGAGGAAAGTCCCGGCCGTGTTGAAGGTATGGGTGAAGCTCCAGGCGTTGCCCGAGGGACCGTTGCTGCCGTTGTTGCAGCTGTCGGAGCACTGGAAGCTGCCGTCGTCGGCATGCGCGTTGTGGAAGCCGCCGGCGTTGGTCCAGCGCACGGTGTCGCCGACGTGGATGGTGACCACGCTGGGGGTGTAGACGAGGCCGGAGCCGCCGACCTGGACGTCGGCAGTGATGGCGTAGGCGGCCGGCGCGGACGCCAGAACGAGGAGCAGAACGGTCGCGCAGAGCACGGCGGTGCGGCGTAGAGACATCGCAGGGGACCTCCCGGTGTCGGTTCTCAGGATCAAGAATCCGATCTATGCCGAAGCATAGTCGAAAATACATCCAGGCGTTAAGCTCGATCAATAGCCGGGCTTGGGCGGCGGCGCGGCCGAGCCGACCTGGATGGCGCCCGCCATTCCACAGCAGCTGTAGTGGACCTTGCAAAAGTACTCGAAGGTCTTCCCCGCGGTCGTCGCGTCGAAGGTCCTCTGGTAGGTGGCACCGGGCGCGGTGAAGACGGCGCCGCTGTCGAAGGAGCCGTCCACGGCGGTCGCCGTGTGGGTATAGGTGGTTCCCGCCATCACCCAGCGCACCGTATCACCCGGGTTGATGGTCACGTGCTTGGGCGAGAAGGAGCCATCCATGACCTGGATGACGACCGTTTGCGGGGTGGTGGTCGGCCCCGGCTGGGTGGGCGTGCTGCCACCACCGCCACCGCCGCCACAGGACGCCAGGAGGACCGACATGGTGAGCAGCCAAAGGGCGGGTTTGGGCGACATGCTCTTCTCCTTCCTCAGACGGGTCCGGAAGAGGACCCACAAACTGCCCGGTGAGTCCTCGACCCGGTGAAAAGGTTCAACGCCGTGCCATTGAACCGGTCGGGGCTCGCGGGGAACATACCCGGCAGACCACGCTTCGTAGGGGCCGCCCGCTGGTAAGCTTGGACGCGGAGCGCTCACGAGGTGGCGACGAGCCCGATGCCCGACGACGAACTTTCCCTCCTGCGGCGGGTAGCCGCGGGGGACCGCAAGGCGTTCGAGACGCTCTACCACCTCTATTACCGGCGTCTCTTCGCCTACCTGTTCAAGGTCACACGGCGGGGAGAGCTGGTCGAGGAGGTGCTGAACGACGTCATGTTCGCCATCTGGACCAGCGCCGGGCGTTTCGACGGGCGTTCGCGCCCCTCGACCTGGATCTTCGGCATCGCCTACCACAAGGCCCTGAAGGCCCTGTCGCGGCAGGCGGTCGCTGGCGGCGAGGAGCCGGGGCGCGAGACGGCGGAGCCGGCGACCGGCGAAGGGCCGGAGAGCCTGCTCACCCGGCGGGAGGTCGCGAGCACCCTGGGCAAGGCCCTGGGCGCGCTCTCGCCGGAGCAGCGGGCGGTGGTCGAGCTGACCTATTACTACGAGCTCTCCTACGGGGAGATCGCCGAGATCGTGGGCTGCCCGGTCAACACCGTGAAGACCCGCATGTTCCACGCCCGGCGGCGCCTGAAGGATCTCTTGCCGGGATTGGGCATCGACAGCCACACCGGCTGAGGAGACGGATGATGGACACCTTGGGCGCACGCGAAGAGCGCCTGCACCAGAGGGTCGCCGAGCTGCTCCCCTGGTACGTGAACGGGACGCTCGAAACCGCCGAGCAGCAGGCCGTCCTGGGGCACCTGGCGGGCTGCGCGCGCTGCCGCGCCGAGCTCGACGCCGCCCGCGACCTCGCCCGGGCGGTGAAGAGCGCCGAGGCGGTCGCCCCCTCCCCCCACCCGGTCCAGCTCGCCCGCCTCCTGGCGCGCATCGACGCGGCCGGCCCGGCGGGCGAAGAAGAGCCCGAAATGGCGCTCCTCCCCGTCCAGGGAGACGCGGCACGCCGCCGCACGGGCCTCCTCGCCTTCTCTCCGCGGCGGATGCGGCAGCTGCTGGTCGCCGAGCTGGCGGCCATCCTCGTCCTCGCCGTCTCCCTCGCCTGGCAGCGGCGCCCCCCGATGCCGCCAACCTCGCCGACTTCGCCGGCCCGGTACACCACCCTCTCCGAGGAGACACCGATCGTCGCCGCACCGGGCCGGCTGCCGATCCGGGTCCTCTTCGCCAAGAACGCCACGGCGGGGCGCATCCAGCAGATCCTCGCCGGCATCAGCGGTACGATCACCTCCGGCCCCTCGCCGGCCGGAGCCTACGTGGTCGAGGTCAAGGCGGACGCCGACCCGGTGGACGTCGTCGTCGCCTACCTCCGGGCGCAGCCTGAGGTGAGCTTCGCCGCGCCGGTGGCGGGAGGCGGCTAGGGGTGCGCGGTCTGGCGCCGATCCTCCTCGGGAGCCTCGCCCTCGTCGCCGTCCTGGGTTGCGCCAGCGGCGGCCTCCCTGCCGGCGGCGCCGCTCCCGCCGCTCCCGAGTCGCGGACGAGCCGGCAGCTCATGGTCACGCTCGCCCCGGCCCCCGTCCCCTTCTGGAACCGGTTGACCGTCGAGCTCGCCGTCCAGCACGACCTGCGCACGGTCTTCGCCTGGTCGCTCGGCTCGCTCGGCGAGCGCTGCATCGTCTACGAGACCCGCAACAACAGCCGCAAGATCGAAGAGGTGGTCGAGCGGATGCGGCGAGACCCCCGGGTGCGCTCGGTCGAGGCGATCCAGACCTTCGAGACCCTGGCCCTGCCCGAGGCGCCGCCGTCGCCGCGCCACGGCGACCCTTACGCCAACCTGCAGCGCGGCGCCCACGCCATGGGGGTCGACCAGGCCCACCGCTGGGCGACCGGCCGGGGGGTCAAGGTGGCGGTCATCGACACCGGGGTCGACCTCGACCATCCCGACCTGCGCGGCCGGATCGTCAAGGCCAACAACTTCGTCGACCGCGGCGAGCAGACCTTCACCAACGACATCCACGGCACGGCGGTGGCCGGCGCCCTCGCCGCCTCGGAGGGCAACGAGGTGGGGATCGCGGGGACGGCGCCGGAGGCCGAGATCTTCGCCCTGAAGGCCTGCTGGCCGCAGCCCGCCGGGTCGCGCCGGGCGATCTGCGACAGCTACACCCTGGCCAAGGCCATCGACTTCGCCATCCTGGAGCACGCGCAGATCCTGAACTTCAGCCTCGCCGGCCCGTCCGATCCGCTGCTCGGCCGGATGATCAAGGCGGCCCTCGACCGCGGCATCGCCGTCGTCGCCGCCGCGCCGGACGGCGCCGGCCCCGACTTCCCGGCCTCGGTCGAAGGGGTCCTGGCGGTGCTGTCGAGCGATCCGGACGGCAACCTCCGCTCGCCCTCGACCTCCCCGCGGGCGATGCTCGCCGCGCCGGGGGTCGACATCCTCACCACCGTGCCCCACGGCTCCTACGACTTCTTCACCGGCAGCTCGCTCGCCGCCGCCGAGGTCTCGGGGGTGGCCGCCCTGCTCCTGGAGCGCAATCCCAAGCTCACCCCGGCCCAGCTGGGCGCCCTCATCCGCAAGACCGCCCGGCCGCTGCGTCTGCCGCCGGGAGAGCCCGATCCCCCGGTCTTCCTCGTCGACGCCTGCGCCGCCGTCAGCCAGGTGATGCCCGGCGTGACCTGCGCCCGGTAGGCGTTCCATGGAGGCAGGGCAGGCACAGGGGCTCTGCCCCTACGCTGCCCTGCCTCGAACCGTTCGCCCCGAGAATTAGGCATAGGGTCTGGAGAGAGATGAAGGTAGCAGCAGGGCAGGTAGGGGCAGAGCCCCTGTGCCTGCCCTGCTCGGGCAGACTGCCGCTACGACCCCGACTTCGCCGTCCCCTTGCCGTCCAGCTCCTCGATCCGGGCGTCGCCGGGCGGCCGCTCCTTCTGCAGCCGGGTCGCCACCCGCTCGGCCTCGGCGAGGACCCGCAGGGCGTTGCCGCCGGCGAGCTTCCCGACCTCCTCCTCGGTCCAGCCGCGGCGCAGCAGCTCGGCCAGGAGCACCGGGTATTCGGCGACCCCGGCGAGGCCTGAAGGCGTGCTCGTGATGCCGTCGAAATCGGAGCCCAGCCCCACGTGGTCGACCCCGGCGAGCTGCCGCACGTGGTCGACGTGGTCGGCGACCTGGGCGAGGGTGGCCTTGGGGGCCGGGTGGGCCTGGCTCCAGGTCGCCAGCTCTCTCTTCACCCGCTCGGCGGACTCCGGATAGAGCGCCTTCAGCCGCGCCTCCTCCCCGTCGTGCAGAGCGTTCCAGACCCGCACTTCCTCGGAGCTGAAGGAGGGGACGAAGCTCACCATCACCACCCCGCCGTTCTTCGGCAGCAGACGGAGGACGTCGTCCGGCACGTTCCTCGGGTGGCCGGTCAGGGCGCGGGCCGAGGAATGGGAGAAGATGACCGGCGCCAGAGAGACCTCGAGCGCCTTCTTCATCGTCTCTGGCGCCACGTGCGAGAGGTCGACCAGCATCCCCAGCCGGTTCATCTCGCGCACCACCTCCTCGCCGAAGCGGGTGAGGCCGCCGTGCTTCGGCTCGTCGGTCGCCGAGTCGGCCCAATCGGTGTTCTTGCTGTGGGTCAAGGTCATGTAGCGGGCGCCGGCCTGGTAGAGCTGCCGCAGGGTGGCGAGCGAGTTGTCGATCGAGTGCCCCCCCTCCATGCCGATCAGGGAGGCGATCCGGCCCGCCCGGTGGATGCGCCGCACGTCGTCGGCGGTCATCGCCATCTCGAAGGTCTCGGGGTAGCGGGCGGCCAGGCGGCGCACGACGTCCATCTGTTCGAGCACCGCCTGCACCGCCGCCGGTCCGGTGATCTCGACCGGCACGTAGACCGACCAGAACTGCCCCCCTACGCCGCCGCGGCGCAGGCGGGGGATGTCGGTGTGCATCGCCGGGTCGAGCCCGCCGGTGTCCTGGGCGAGGTCGATCTTGTCGAGATGGTTCTTGACCCGCTCGCGGTACTGCCAGGGGACGTCGTTGTGCCCGTCGATCAGCGGCGTCTGGTCGAGGATCTTCCGTGCCTTCTGGACCAGCGCCGGATCGGGCGGCTGCCAGGCCGGCGCCGCCGCCACCATCCAGACCGCCATGCCGACCATCCCCGCTGTGGCCAGGATCTTCTGTCGCATCAATTCTCCTCTCGGTAGCGAGCCGCAATTCTGGAGGCCGATTGTAGAGGAGGCTGGTACACTGTGGACAGATTGTTCCGTTTCGCGCTTCGGCGGGCAGGGTTGGCCTCCGTCACGGCCCTGCTCCTCGCCACCTCGGCGGCAGGCCAGGCTGCGGCTCCCGTCGTGGCCGCGGCGGGCGACATCGCCTGCGATCCGGCCGACCCGGCCTACAACGGCGGCGCCGGCACCGCCACCGCCTGCCGGATGCAGGCGACCTCCGACCTCCTGGTGGGCGGCGGCGAGAGCGCCGTCCTGCTGCTCGGCGACAACCAGTACGAGGACGGCGCCCTCTCCCGCTACCAGGCCTCCTACGATCCCACCTGGGGGCGGGTCAAGGCCCTCACCTTCCCGGTGGTCGGCAACCACGAGTACGGAACGGCGGGAGCCGCCGGCTACTTCGCCTACTTCGGAGCGGCGGCCGGCGACCCGGCGCGCGGCTACTACAGCTTCGACCTGGGGAGCTGGCACGTCGTCGTCCTCAACTCGAACTGCGCCGAGATCGGCGGCTGTGGCCCGGGCTCGCCGCAGGAGCTGTGGCTCGCCGCCGACCTCGCCGCCCATCCCGGCCGCTGCACCTTGGCCGCCTGGCACCACCCCCGCTTCTCCTCCGGCCAGCACGGCAGCGACCCGACCTTCCAGACCTTCTGGCAGGACCTCTACGCCGCCGGGGCCGACCTCGTCCTCGCCGGCCACGACCACATCTACGAGCGCTTCGCGCCGCAGGACCCGGCAGGCAATGCCGACCCGGCGCGCGGCCTCACCGCCTTCGTCGTCGGCACCGGCGGCCGGAACCAGACCCCCTTCGCCACCCTGCGGCCCAACAGCGTCGCCCGGAGCTCCGGCGTCTTCGGAGTGCTCCAGCTCACCCTCCACCCCACCGGCTGGGACTGGCGCTTCGTGCCCGCCGCGGGCGGCGCCTCCTATGCCGACGCCGGCAGCGGGCTCTGCCACAGCGCCCTGCCGACCGGCCCCACGGCCTTCCACACCCTCCCCCCCTGCCGGCTGCTCGATACCCGGGGGGCGGGGACCGGCGGGCCGGCTCTCGCGGCCAACACCCTGCGGCTCTTCCCCGCCGCCGGCCAGTGCGGGATCCCGGCCACCGCCCGGGCGATCGCCGCCAACGTCACCGTCACCGGGGCGACCGTCGGCGGCGACCTCCTGCTCCTCCCCGCCGGGGCGCCGCTCCAAACGGTAAGCACGATCAACTTCGCCCGCCAGCAGACGCGCGGCAACAACGCCCTCCTCGCCCTCGGCGCCGGGGGAAAAATCGCCGCCCAGTGCGACATGCCGGCCGGCTCAACCGGCACCGTACACCTGGTGGTCGACGTCGCCGGCTACTTCGAGTGAGGGGCCTTGGCGGCGTGCTCCGCGATCCGCGTCTTGACCAGCTTGCGCACCAGCGTGGCCGGTAAGGGACGGTCCGCCGGGAAGCGGAGCGTGCCCTTGTTGGTGTCGTAGTCCTTGAGCTCGTCCTGGTGAGCTTCCAGGGGGTGGGCACCGGGGTAGAAGGCGCAGTGGTTCTTGGCCGCGCCGAAGGACACCAGCAACCGGCCGCCGAGGCGGAAGCCCGGGACGTCGTAGCTGATGCACTCTTCCGCCCCGGGCGCCGCGGCCTGGATGGCCTGGCGCAGCTTCTCGAGCGCGGCGCGCTTCTCGTCGCTCAAGGGGGCGAGGTACTCGTCGATGGTCTGGGGTTTCGTCGACATGGTTCGTCCTCACTCCTTCAACTTCTTTTCAAACGCCCCATCCTCGCCCAGGACTCCCGCGAAGCCGCCGCGGGCGAGCCAGGCCCTGGCCTCGAACTCCCTCTTCAGGTACGCGTCCCAGAAGGCGATCGAGCCCATCTTGATGAGCGCCTGGAAGGAGACGTCCTTCTCGCCCCCCTGGGCCTCCCGCGGGCGGCCCGAGAAGACCATGTGGTCGCCGCCCGAAAACGTTACCAGGAATTGGTCGCCTCCCCCCGCCGGGCTGATGCGGTCGAAGGGGACCCGGCGGTCGGGGGCGGCGGTGTCCCCCACCGGGCTGTCGTCCCGGGTGCCGGTCATGTGGAAGCAGGGGATCTTGACGTTCTGGAAGACCCGGTCCCACTGGTCCCGGCGTCGCGGCACCGGGGCGCTCATCGAGAGCGCCGCCTTGATCCGCGGATCGGCGAGCGACATCTCCCTGCCGCGCGGGGACACCACCAGCTGGCCGGCCAGGATGAGGGTCGTCCAGGCGCCGAAGGAGTGGCCGGCCATGCCGACGTGATCGAGGTCGAGCTTCCCCTTGACCGTGGGCTCGTCGCGGTTCAGCGCCGCCAGCTGGTCGAGGACGAAGCGGACGTCGGCCGGGCGGTCCACGGCCGTCTTGGGATTGGCCAGGGCGCGCCGCATGGCCTCGCCGATCTTCACCTTGTCCTGGTCCTTCCCGACCGCGTCGTCGCTCCCCGGATGCTGGACGTGGACGACGACGTAGCCATAGGTCGCCCAATACCGGCCAAGGTACTCATAGCCCTCCCGCGAGCCGCCCAGGCCATGGGAGAAGACGATCACCGGATAGGGGCCGCCATTCCCCCGCGGCGAGTAGATCTTGACCGGCACGGCGCGGTGGCGCGCGCCGTCCATCCAGTCGTAGCGCGTCGCGGCGACGACGTGCGGCCCCGGACCCGGCTTGTAGGCGATGGGCTTGGGAGCCGCGGCCGGCTTCGCCGGGGCCTCCGTCGCCACGGGTGGCGTCGCCGCCGGGGCGAGGATGGGGAGCAGGAGCAGCAGCGCGAGCACTATCGTGCCGGCAGGGCCGGAGCGAGAGCGACGGACGGGCGAGGCGAGGGCGTGCTGGAGCATCGGGACCTCTCTCACGAAAGCGGTTCGATTGAGGGAGATTGTACTCAAGAACCGCACCGCGGCGCGACCGCCATTTCGGAGCTCTTCCGATGACCTGTCGCTCCTGGCGCCTCTTCCATGGCTCGACGAAGGTGCCGAGAAGCGTGTCACCCTTTCGGTCCACCGGGTCGAAGGTATAACATGAGGAGGAGACAACAGAGACGCGATGGCGCGAAGAATACCGTCCTTCGAGATCGACTTGGGGATGCTCCCCATCGAGCCGCTCCTGCGCCGCGCAGTCGGCGCGGACCCGCAAGACGCGCGCCAGGCCTGGACGATTCTTGGGCTCATGGCTCGACGCGATCGGCCGGAGGCCGGGATCTTCCTCCTCGGGCTCCTGCAGGTGCACCAACACGACCTTGCACAGATGACCGCGTTGATCGACGCCGTTGCCCTGGTTCCTTCCGCAGCGGCGGCCGAGGCTCTGAAGAACGAATTCCTCCGTGTCCCGTCCTCTCGCTCCACGCGAACCTACCTCAACGAGGTGCTCCGCGCGATCACCCACCTTTCGCCGCCCTGGGTGGACCAGGCGCTGAGCGGTCTGATGGATGACAAGAGGCTCAGCCCGAAGTGGCGGCGCCGGGCCGAGGAGGTCGCGTGGCGGTTGAACTTGTGACTTGCGACGGATTCCACAGGCGCATGAGGCCGAGTTGCCTGACCACAGCACTGGGGCAGCCCCCCGGATAGGTACGGCGCCACCTACGAGCGTCCCTCCCCCCTGGGAGGGGGAGGGTTGGGTCAGGGGGGAGGAAAGGAGGGGGGCGCCTCAAGGGTACAGACCCCGGCCGTTCACAGGCATAAGACCTCCCCGCACGTGAGAGGACCGCGAGCAGCCGCTTGGCCTCCTGGTATGATACCCGTTCAGGAGGAGACCCAGTTGCGCAAGGGCAAGACCGCATACTCGCACCCAGAAGGACGGCTCGAAGTGGGTACCCGAAAGCCCGGGAAGGTAGAGTCGTCTCTCCGCGCAGCGCCCCCTCCCCAGCGCGTCCGGGTTGCCGGACGCCTCGATTCCATCTGCTATGGCGATCGGATGTTCACGCTCGTTCTCGATGGTGGAGAGGTTCTGCGCGGCCTGGTCGAAGTCGGGGATGCGACGCGCCTTGCCAAGCTCTTCGGCCAGCAGGTCCTGGTCTCTGGCACCGCCTTGTTCCGGCCCTCCGGCTCCGTGCTGTGGGTCGAGACGGACCGGATCGAGGCGGCGACCGGCGATGTTTCCCTCTGGTCGCGCATGCCTCACTCGATTCTAGGAGATCTCGACCGCCGCTCTCTCCGTCGGCCGCAGGGCCCGCGTTCCGGCCTCAACGCCATCTTCGGCCACTGGCCAGGCGATGAGAGCGAGGAAGAGATCGCCGCTGCCCTTGCCGAGCTCTCGTGAGCCCGCCGAGCGAGTTGCTCCTGCTAGACACGAATATCCTCGTCCATCTGATCCGCGGGAATTCGCTCGGCCGCTGGCTCGATGAGCAGTTCACCCTGCGCAGCCGCACCGAGCGACCTTTGATCTCGGTGGTCACGGTCGGCGAAGCACTGTCCTTGAGCAAGAAGTTCGGCTGGGGCCAGGCGAGGATCGAAACTCTGGAGGCTCTCTTCAGAGAGCTTGTGGTTCTGGATATCAGCTCAGAGGTCGTGCTCAGGGCGTATGCCGATATAGACCACCTCCTGAGCAGTATGGGGAACCCGATCCAGCACAACGATATGTGGATCGCCGCGACCGCCATCGCAGCACAGGCCCGCCTTTTGACGACAGACCGCGACTTCGATGCACTGTGTCCATCGCCTCTCACTCGGACATGGATCGACCCCAGAGGCCCGGGGCAAGGTCCATGAATACTTACGTTGTGCTGGCGTGCGGTGACCGGCCCGGGTATTTCCAGCGGTACTGCCGAAGGCTGGAAGGGGGCGAGCGAACTCCGAGCCCGCCGGTGAGGCTGCCGGAGATGAACCATCTTGCGAACCTGCGCGCTGCGCTTGACTTCCGCCCCACCGCTCACTAGAGTCAACCGCAACGCAGCCGTTCCCCAAGGAGGTGAACCGCCTCACCCAAAGCCATCGCAGGTCCCCACCCGAGAGCGGCCATCCCGGCGCGTGTCCGAGAGGCCCAACCCAAAAGCGGCCCGGGCGAGTTGGTAGCTCACCCGAGCCAGATCCCGCAAGGAGAATGAGTCCATGCGAGACCGTGAGAATGGTAGCACCCCCCGTCCGTCCAACGCCTTCACCCCCGAATTCCTCGCCCGTCTCGACCAGCAGGACGAACCGCTGACCGCGGCCCAGGCCGACGTTGCCGGCCCGTGGATCGTCGTGCCGATCCCCAGCCCTGGTTGGGCGGTCCTCCGCCGGGGTGAGAGCCTGGCCGCCGGCGACATCCCGCGGGCGGTCTTCGTCCACCGCGAGCGGGCGCTCTTAGCCGCCGCGGTCCTCCCCGGCACCGGCTTCGATCGCCTCTTCCGTCTCCAGCACGAGCGGAGCCCGGAGGGGTACGCCGTCGAGTCCGGCGGCCAAGTCGTCGGCCATCTTCACCACTTCGACCCCGAGCTCGTGACCGCCCTGCACACGGCGGAAACCGTCATCCGCCTTCCGGAGTGCCTCACCCGGGTCCTGGAGGCGAGCGGCGCCGTGACCCTGGAGACGGCGGGGCGGATGCTGGTCGAAGAAGAGCGGACCGCCTGAGGCGGTGAGCCCGGAGGGGCGGCGGAAACGAGCCGGACCGTCGCCCCTTCGGGGCTTTATTTTCTTGGGGTTACCTCAACCTGGGGCTCTCGCCCCAGGCTACATGCCTTCGCCCCTTCGGGGCTGGCACATTACGTTGGCCGGAGGCGGTAGAGGGGGCTGAGCGTCGTCGCCCCTACCTTCAGGGCTGGCACATGACCGTTGGCCGGAGTCTCCGCCGGGGCAACCGCCCCGGCCCTCCCGGCGTCCGACGCGTATAGGGGGCGGCAACCACGGTGCGAGACCGCGCCTCCGCCCTCTGGAGAGGACGCCCGGCCCTACGCACGGCCCCAACATCTGCCAAACTGGCACCAAAACGCCTCTGGGACCGCCGGGCGGGGCTCCAAACGTCGGCCAAGTCTCTCGAATTGCAATGCAAGCCGCTCCAATTACAATTCGAGTCACTCGAATTGCAATTCCAGCCGCTTGAAATCGAAAACAAGGCGTAATCATTCGAATTCAAGCCGCTTGAAATACAATTCGAGTCACTCGAATTACAATTCAAGCCGCTTGAAATCGGAAACAAGGCGTAGCAATTCGAATTCGAGCCACTCGAAATACAATTCGAGCCACTTGAATTGAAATTCGAGGCGCTCGGGGAAGACTTCGCGCCGGCCCCAAGTCACTTCGAGTCAGCTGAAATGCATTCCGAGCCGCTGGGAGATGGTAGGGAAGGAGAGGCTAAAGCAACCACCCGGAAGGGTGGACCGGAAGCGGCCCGGGGGGTGGGCCGGCGATCCCCGCTATCCCAGGCGCGAGCCGGGCAGCGCGGATTTCAGGGCCAGCTCGGCGCGCTGGGCGAGGAGCTTGAAGCCGCGCTCCACCGCCTCCCGGCGGACCTGTTCCAGGAGCTGGAACCCGGCGGTCCGATCGGCGGTCGAGAGCACCTGGACGGTTCCCAGGGCCAGGCGCGCCTCGAACCCGGCGAGGATGAGGCCGGTCTTCCCCGCCTGCTCGACGGCCTGGCGCAGGTGCAGCTGGGCGCCGCTCCCGCTGCCGACCAGGGCGTCGATCCGCGCCACGCTGGTGGCGACCGCCACCTGGACATCGCCGTCCTCGCTGCGCTCGGCGAGCGCCCGCGCCCGCTCGGCGGGCTCTCTCGCCTTGCCGATCTGCCGCTGGTAGGCGAACGCCTCGGCGAGCAGGGCGAGCGCCCGGGCCTGCTCGCCGGACATCTGCCGTTCGCCGTACCACTCGGCCGTATCGCCGGCCAGGCGGACCGTCTCAGCGGGGCGGTTGGAGAGCAGCGCCAGGCGGGCGAGATCGAGCCGGATCGACGCCGCGGCCAGCTGCCCGCCGAGGCTCTCCGCCGTCTGCGCCGCCTGCTCGAGATGCTGCCGCGCCCCCGCCAGGTCGCCCTCGGCGATCTCGGTGCGGCCGAGGTGCTGGAGCGCCTCGGCGGCGAGGAGCTGGGCACCGGTCTTCTCCGCGATGCGGAGCTGCTCGCGGCTCGCCAGGCGGGCCGTGGCGAGGTCGCCCCGGCGGTAGGCGAGCTCGGCCAGAGAGCCCTGGATCCGGGCCATGGGGAGCTGTTCGCCCAACCGCTGTTCGGTCTCCAGGGCCTGCTCGAACAACCGCTGCGCCCCCGCCAGGTCGCCCAGACGGGCGGTCACCTCGCCCAGGGAGACCTGGATTTCCGCCGTCCGGTAGGGGTCGTGGAGGTTCTTGGCGAGGGCGAGCGCCTGCTCGACCGAGCGGCGGCCGGCGGCGAGCTGTCCCTGGCGGGCGAGGATCCTGCCCATCCCGTCCTGGGCGACCGCTTCCTGCACCCAGCGGCCGCTCTCGCGGTTGACCGCGGCGAGCGTCTGCTCGTACCGCCGCCGCGCCCCTTCGAGGTCGCCCTGCTCCAAGAGCAGCTGGCCGAGGAAGCCGTTGGCCCGCGCCTGGCTCAACCGGTCGCCGACCGCGGCGTACAGACCCTCGGCCTGCTCGAGCTGGGAACGGGCCTGGGCAAGCTCCCCCTTGTTCTGGTGCAGCAGCCCGAGGACGCAGAGCAGGTTGCCGGCGAGGGTGTTGCTGCCCAGCCGCCGGGCGATCTCGAGCCCGTCCTCGAGCTCCTTCTCGGCCAAGTCGAAGTGGCCTTGGTCCCCGAGCACGTCCCCGGTGACGAAGTACATCCTCGCCTCCTCGGCCTGGTTGCCCGATTTGGCGAAGAGGGCGCGGGCCTGCCGGAAGAGGCCGACCGCCTCGTCCAGCCGGCCGGTGATCTGGGCGGCCTCCCCGCGGAAGGCCAGAGCCCTGGCGACCACCTGGCTCTCCCCCTGCTTCCAGCCCTTGATCTCGGCCGCCTTGGCCGCCTTCGCCGACCGCTCCGAGTCCCAGAGGCGCCGGGCCGCCCGCGCCTCGGCAAGGTCGATGCGCGGATCGTCCCGGGTCGGGGCCGGCAGCCGGCGCAGCGCCCCTACTGTGTCCATGGCCTCGGGGACGCGGCCGGCCGCGGTCAGGGTGTTGGTCAGCCGCAGACCGTACTCGACGTCGTCGGGAAAGAAGGTCCACAGCGACCGGTAGAGCTCGCTGGCCTTGTTCCAGTCCCGTTTCGACTCGTCGAACCGGGCCTCGATGGCGAGCTGTTCCTGCTTCGAGAGGGGAGTCGAGAGCTGGACCGCCTTCTCCGCCTCGCCGGCGGCCTCCACTTCGTGGCCGAGGTCCGACCAGGCCTGCGCCAGGGCGGAGTGGATGACCGCCGACTTGGGATCGGCCTCCACGCCCTTGAGGAGGAGCTCCCGCGCGCCCCGCGGGTCGAAGGCCCGCAGGTGGGCGAGGCCGTCGGTGTAGAGACGGGCGGCCTCGGGGCTGGCCGGCCGCAGCGCCTGGGCCTCCTTGGCCTGGGCCGCCGACGGCGCCGCCAGGCCCAGGGCGCTCCGCACCCCCGCGCCGGTGCGCGACACGAGGGTGAACAGGTCGGCTTCCGGCTGCGTCTCGGAGAGGGTGGCGACCGTTTCGCCGCTCGGAACCCGCATCACCTGGAGGTCGAGGCGGACCAGGCCGCCGCGGGCGAGATAGGAGCCGACGACGATGAGGTCGGCGCCGAGGAGGGAGTGGAGCTTCCCCAGGGCCTCGGAGCGCATGTTGGAAGCCTCCGGGAGCGCCAGGGCGGCCCGCGCCCGGGTGACGATCTCGCCCGAGATGAGCCGCGCCTTGCCGCCGGTCTCGAGCTCGGTGGTCAGCATCTCGGTCAGGGCGTTGGAGAGCCAGGCCGCCTGCGGGTTGCCCGAAAGATTGGTGAAGCCGAGGACGGCGACCGACGTGCGGTCGGCACGGGAGGCGGGGACAACGCTCATCGGCGACCCGGACGTCGACCGATAGAAATAGAGGAAGAAGGTGGTGACCGCCAGGAGGAGGACCAGGCCGAGGGCGAGGATCGCCGGACGGCGCCGGCGCCAGGCCGAGACCATGGCCGTCTCCGGTGCCGACGGGCCGAGGGCGAGCGTGTTCTCCAGGAGGACCATCGGCCGGGGCCGGGGACGGGCCGAAACCATGGAGGTCTCCGGCGCCTCCGGCTCCCGCAGGGTGCCCTCCAAAAGGGACGATTCGACGGCGAGGGCGGCGGAGGAGGCCAGGGGCGGGTCCCCGGCGATCGCCGGGGGGGCCGCCGCCGGCGCCGCGACGAGGACCGGCATCGGCATCTCGGCGGTCGCCTCCCGGGGGATCTCCACCACGTCCGCCACGAAAGAGTACCCCTGGCCGGGGATGGTGACGACGAAGCGGGGGTCGTTGGCCCGCTCCCCCAGGGCCTTGCGCAGCGAGGAGATGTTCTGGGTGAGATTGGCCTCGGTCACGAAGGTGTCGGGCCAGATCTGCTGGATGAGATCCTCTTTCGGCACCACCTGGCCCCGCCGCTCCAGGAGGGCGAGGAGGATGGAGAACGCCTTGGGGGTGAGCGCGATAGACTCGCCGGCCCGCGAGAGACGACGCCTTACGGGGTCTGCCCGGAAGCCGTCAAACTCATAGAGCGATCTATCGTTTCTGGACCCGTTCATGCATCGGGGTTCCGCGGGCTGACCAGGAGCTCTTGCCAGCCCGACGCGACTCTGGAAGAGGCCTCCAAGCCTGGAGGGGGAACCTGCGAGGGATTGTACCTCAGGCCGGCCCCGGCTGCCTCCCCCCAGCTTTGATCTTTTTTGAGGAATCCTGAGCCGATCTCTGAGGACTCTTGAGACCCTCCCCCCCTACACTCCAACTCGATCAACGGGGACCCCGCGCCCGGGGGGGAAGCGGGGAGGGCTTGAAGGCAGCATGGGCCTACCCGGTATGAGTTTGTTTGTAGTTCTTATTTTGCTTGAAGTCCTGTTGTTGTCGAGGGGAGAGGAGAGAGTACTTTACTCTGAAGTTCTGTTTTGTCGTTTTTCTCTTGTAGCGAGAGGTGGTTAAGAAACCCGGGGACCTCCCCGGGTTTCATTTATTTGGGCCCCTACCCCGCGAGGCGGCACGGACCCTCCGGTGGGGTGGGGACCGCGGTCGGAGCCCTGGGTGACCAACGGCGAGATCATCGCCGGCCCTGGAGCCCCCGAAGTCGTCGACCGCCGTCGACCGCAGCCTGGCCGATCTACGGGAGGTCGCCAACTACGTCGTCGCCCTGGAGTACGGCATCGCGCGGCTCCGGGAGATGCCGCTCTCGCTGCGCCTCGTCCGCGAGCTCCATGCCCGGCTGATGGCCGGCGTGCGGGGTCAAACGAGCCCATTGCCCGGCGTTGGCCCGGCCTGCTAGAGTGGTTCCTCGTGGGCAACGTGGCTCGCAATCTTCACCACGCCGCACGCCGGCTCCGGCGCGCACCGGTGTTCACGATCACGAGCGTACTCACGCTCACGATCGGCATTGGCGCATGTGCGCTCATGATGAGCTTGGTCTCCACGATCCTGCTCAAGCGCCTTCCCTACGGGCAGCCGGACCGCTTGGAGATGATCTGGGGATACTATCCCGACGCCAATCTCGGGTTTCGGGAGCAACCGACCCACGGGGCCGTTTTCAGCATCATTCGCGACAATACCCAGGCGTTCGATTCGATCGCGGCATTTCGTGGAGCGTCCTACAACCTCGGCGACGCGACCCATCCCGAACGCCTCGATGGCGTCCAGGCGACGGGAGAATTCTTCCAAACCCTTGGCGTCGCGCCGGAAATCGGCCGTTTCTTTGAACGCGCCAACGAGACGCCGGGAAGCGATCACGTCGCGATATTGAGCGACGCGGCGTGGCGCCGTCGGTTCGGTGCTGATCCGCACATCATTGGCCGGGTGCTCACCCTGAACGCCGAGCCGTACACGGTCATCGGCGTCGCTGCCCGCGGATTCGCATTTCCACGCGGATCAGAGATGCCGGGCGATTTCCAATTCGCTGCGATGCCGGACGTATGGGTGCCGCTGAAACCGCCGACGGGTGGCATCACCGACCTCGCCATCGTCGGGCGTCTCCGCGCCGGCACGACACACCTCGCGGCACGTCAGGACATGGATCGCGTGATGGGCGTGGTGAGGCGTTCGGTGCCCGTCATCAAGAATTCGCGGCCTGATGAGTTGCTCGTTCCTCTGCGCGAACAGCTGGTCGGCGGTGTGGAGCCGATGCTCATCAGTTTGCTGGCGGGCGTGGTGCTCGTCCTTGCCATTGCGTGCGTGAACACCGCGCAACTCCTGCTCGCGCAGTTGCATGCGCGGCGCCGCGAGCTCGCGATTCGTGCAGCGCTCGGCGGCTCAACTCGCCGGCTTGCCGGTGAAGTGCTGACCGATGTCCTGCTGCTCGTTACCGGCGGCGGCGCGGCGGGGCTCGCGGCGGGAGTCGCGGGGATGAAGCTGTTGCGCACATATGCCGCGGATTACCTCCCCCGGGCTTCGGAGCTGACGTTCGACACGCAGTCCGCGTTTGCGGCACTCGGAGCCATTGTTCTCGCCGCGATCATGGTGAGCATCGTTCCCATGCGCCTCGGCAGCCGCGTGCAGTTGATGGACACGCTCCGCAGCGGCGGGCGCGGGGCCGGACTCCGGGGAATCTCGCTCAAGGCTCGTCGCGTGCTGGTCGTAGGTGAGCTCGCAGGCTCGCTCGTACTCGTGACCAGCGCGGGACTGCTGGTTCGCAGCCTCTCGCACCAGCTGAACGCGAACCTGGGATTCGATGCCGTTCACGGCGTGACGTTCGAAGTGTCGCTTCCGCCGATCGGCTATCCGGAACGTCCGTTCGGCACGGGGATGGAGCATGCGGCGGCCGTTCAGTTCCTGAGTGCGGCGCTTGACAACATTCGCGCGCTCCCGGGCGTGACCGCCGCCGGCATCGGAAAACCTCTGCCGCTGAGCGGCGCGCAACAAGCGACCGTTTTCACGCCCGAAGGCGAGCTGCCGGCATTGCAACCGGATGCGATCTCACCCATCGCTCAGTTCAGCGTCGCAAGTGCGGACATGATTCGTGCGCTGGGAACGTCGATCATCACGGGTCGTGATTTCTCGTCGGTCGATCGTACCGGGGGCCTGCCGGTCGTGATCGTCAACGAATCGATGGCCAGGTGGCTGTGGCCGGGCAAGAATGCGATCGGAAGACGCATCCGCGTCGGAAGGCCCGCGGAGCAGACGGGATGGCCGTGGATGACGGTCATCGGCGTGGTCGCAAATATGAAACGCTACACTCTGACCGAGACGCCGCGGCCCGAAATGATCGTCCCGTACACGCAGAATCCGTATCTGACATTCGGCACCATGCAATTCGTCATTCGTTCGAACCTCGAAACGTCCGCGTTGCTCACAGAGGTCCAGCGCGCGATGGCCGCCGCCGATCCGACGATCCCCATTGCGCATGTCCGAACGATCGAAGACCTCGTGGCGACGAGCGCATCGAACGCGCGATTCGCCACTCGCTTCATGGCCGCCTTCGGCGTCGTCGCGCTCTTGCTGACGATCGTTGGCATCTACGGTGTCATCGGCTACAGCGCGCAGCAGCGCAGGCAGGAGTTTGGCGTGCGCCGCGCACTCGGCGCGGGACCGCGCGAAATACTGCAGCTGATCCTGGGTGAGTGCCTGGGCTTGACCGGCGTTGGCATCGCGCTCGGTTTCGCGCTGACCGCGGTCGCGGGGCTGGGAATGCGACCGTTGCTGTTTGACGTGTCGCCTTTTGATCCCATCACCCTGACGGGGTCCGTTGTCGTTATCGCCACGGCAACTATTGCGGCAAGCCTGATTCCCGCCGCCTCAGCCGCGCGCGTCGAGCCTCGCGCGGCGTTGGAAGACTGAGTCAGGCCGCACGGTCGCGCGAGGCGTCAGGTCCGGCCTTCGAGCGTCGCCTGGAGAGGACGGCGGCGGCGGCCTGAGGGCCGGCGCCGCGACCGCCGCGACTGCCGGCAAACATCGCGCTGGACCCCGGTGTCGCTCGGGTGCTATTTTCGCCAGAGGCGATTTCCGAAAACAAGCCCTCCTCTTGTTTTCGCCGCCGCAAAGAGGTGAAGCGTGCCACCACGACCGCGTGCCCCGGGTAGGAGCCTCCGCAGCCCGGAAGGTTACCCCGCGTTCCTGCCGGACCCCCTCCCCCCGGAGTTGGTCTGGACGCCTGGCCTGCTGCGGACGCTCTCCGACGCGGACCGGGCGCTCGGGAAGCTGGCCGGCCAGGGGGGGTGGCTCCCCAACCCTCACCTCTTGATCCGTCCCTTTCTGCGTCGCGAGGCCGTCCTGTCGAGTCGCATCGAGGGTACACAGGCGACTCTCGGCGAGTTGCTCGCCGCCGAAGCCGGCGCCGCCGTCGACCGCAGCCCGGCCGATCTACGGGAGGTCGCCAACTACGTCGTCGCCCTGGAGTACGGCATCGCCCGGCTCCGGGAGCTGCCCCTCTCGCTGCGCCTCGTCCGCGAGCTCCATGCCCGGCTGATGGCCGGCGTGCGGGGCGGTCAGGCCACGCTCGGGGAGTTCCGGCGGTCCCAGAACTGGATCGGCCCCGCGGGGAGCCGTCCGGAGGAAGCCTCCTATGTTCCACCGCCTCCCGTCGAGATGCTGGAGGCCCTCTCCTCCTGGGAGAGCTTCCTCCACGACGGGACCCTCCCTCCCCTCGTCCAGATCGCTCTCGCCCATTACCAGTTCGAGGCGATCCATCCGTTCCTGGACGGCAACGGGCGGGTGGGCCGGCTCCTGATCGTCCTCGCTTTCGTCGAGCGTTCGCTCCTCCCCTCCCCTCTGCTCTACTTGAGCGCCTTCTTCGAAGCCACACGGCAGGAGTACTACGATCGCCTCCGCGGGGTCAGCGTCCGGGGCGAATGGGAGGAGTGGGTCCAGTATTTCCTCTCCGGCGTGGCGCGCCAGGCCGAGGACGCGGTCCGTCGGATCGAGCGTGTGGAGACCCTCCTCGCCGCTTGGCGGGACACCGGCTCGGACTCCTCGGGCAGGGTCGCGGCTCTGGTCGACCTCCTGGCGGAGAACCCGTTCTGGACGATCCGCCGCGTCGCCGATCGGCTGGGCGTCGTCTACACGACCGCCCAGCGTGCCGTCGGACGTTTGGAGGCCGCCGGGATCCTGACCCAGGTGGGCGATGCGAGACGGGATCGACTCTACTGTGCCCAGGCTCTCCTCGCAATCCTGGAGGAGCCGGCCAGTCTGACACCAGAACTTTAACCGGAACTACTTCCGGAGCACCGGAACACTTCTCGGAGCACCGGAACGCTTTCCGGGGGTCCGGGACGCTTTCCGGAGCAGCCGAAACGCTTCCGGAGGTTCCCGAACGACTTCCGGAGCAGCCGAAACGCTTCCGGAGGTACCGGAACACCTGCTGGACAGCATCACGCATGGAGAAATCTCATGCTGTGGGCGTAGCGCCCCCACCCGTGGGGGGCGTTGGCCGCGGCGATTCCATCCGGGCGATGCCACATCCTTCCGCGGACACGCCTTACCGCGTACTCGGTACGGCAGCGCCTATGGGGGACCTCCCCTACCAGCTGACGGCCCCCTCTGCGATACTCCCCGTCCAGGAGGCATCCCCCTCATGCGGCGAAACGCGGTCGCGCTCTCGGGCGCCCTGGTCTCCGTCCTGCTCTCCCTGGCCGCCGTCCCGGCCCGGAACGCCATCTCCCAACCGGCCGTGCCGCGCGCCACCAAGCCGACGACGCCGACGACGCCGAAGGAGGCGCCGTGCGTTCCGGGAGACGAGAGCACCGAGAACGGCATCCCCTACATCCACCTCTGCGCCGGGACCTTCACGATGGGCTCGGCCGCGAACGACCCGCGAGCCTTTCCTCAGGAGAAACCGGCGCATCCGGTCTCGCTGAGCGAGCTCTGGATTGGCAAGACCGAGATCACCAATGAGCAGTACCGCCGCTTTCGTCCAGACCACATGGGCGAGGCCAACCTGCCCGCGACGAAGGTCAGCTGGACCGAGGCGAAGGCGGCCTGCGAGCACTTCGGTGGCCGGCTTCCTACCGAGGCGGAATGGGAATACGCGGCGCGCGCCGGCAGCCAGACCGCCTGGTCCTTCGGCGACGATGCGAAGAAGCTCGACGAATACGCATGGTACGACAATAACTCTGGCAGAACGCCGCACCCGGTTGGCACGAAGAAGCCGAACCTCTGGCATCTCCATGACATGCACGGCAACGTTTGGGAATGGGTGAACGACTGGTCTGGCCGCTACCCGAGCACGGCCCAGGTCGACCCTGCCGGCCCGGAAAAAGGTGAATATCGCGTGCTGCGGGGGGGCGCCTTCTACTACCCGTCCGGGGACTTGCGCTCCGCGGACCGGGAACAGGAGGTGCCCGAGCGCGGGAGCATGGACGTTGGCTTCCGCTGTGCGCGTGGTGCCCGTCGCCAGCCTTGATCCTGATCTTGGCTCTTGATCTCTGATGGGCCCCTCCCCCATCACTCGTCTCTCTGCGATACTCGCGGCCAGGAGGCATTCCTCATGCGACGGAACACAATCGCGCTCTCGGGCGCCCTGGCCCTCGTCCTCGTCTCCCTGGCCGCGGTTCCGGCCCCCAACGCCATCTCGCAGCCTGTCCCCTCCGGAGCCAAGCTCACCGCCCTGGTCGGCGGCCGGCTGATCGACGGCTATGGCGGCCGGCCGATTGAGAACAGCGTCGTCCTTTTAGAAGGCGAGCGCATCCAGGCGGTCGGCCGGGTGGGCGAGCTGGCGGTGCCTCCCGGGGCGGAGGTGATCTCGACCGAGGGGATGAGCGTCCTCCCTGGGCTGTGGGACATGCACGTCCACCTGATGATCGTCGGCCATGCCGACTACGACCACTGGGACAAGACCTACCCGCCCCAGTTCCGCGGCACCATCATGCCGGCGGCGGCCAAGCAGCTCCTCCTGGCCGGGGTGACCTCCGCCCGCGATCTGGGCGCCCCCTTGGACGACATCCTGGCCGTGCGCGAGGCGGTCCGGAAGGGCGAGATTCCCGGCCCCACCCTCTACGTCTCCGGTCCTTTCCTCCAGCACGAGCCCTATCCCGGCACCGAGGCCTACCGCTGGGGCATCCACGGTGTCGAGGACGCCCGCGCCAAGGTGCGGAAGCTCGCGGCGGCCAAGGTCGACGTGATCAAGCTCATCGACCAGGACCAGATGGCGATGGACGAGGTCAAGGCGGTGGTCGACGAGGCGCACAAGCAGAAGCTCCCGGTCGTCGCCCATGCCCACCGGCCGGAGGAGATCCGGCGCGGTATCGCGGCCGGGGTCGACTGCTTCGAGCACACCGGCCTGGGCAGCGCCCCCGAGTACCCGGCGGACGTCTACGACCTGATGAAGAGCCGGGCCAACACCCTCTACTGGACCCCGACGATCGCGCCGCTCCTCCTCTTCCAGTACACCCGCGACGAGTTCCCGGAGCGGATCGACGATCCGCGCTGGCAGGTCGGGCTGCCCAAAGAGATCGTGGCGGACATCCGCCAGTCGCTCGCCCAGATCGACCGCGTCGCCTACTTCCAGCTCGTCCCCAAGCGCCAGCCGACCCTCGCCCGCAAGTTCCAGCAGCTGCGCGACTCCGGGGTGATCCTCCTGGTCGGCACCGACAGCGGAGTGCCGATGAACTTCCACAGTGACTCGACCTGGCGCGAGATCGACGCCTGGGTGCACACCTTTGGCGTCCCCGCCATGGACGCCCTCCGCGCCGCCACCTTCTGGCCGGCGGTCTTCATGAAGGTCGACAAGGAGGTGGGCACGATCGCTGCAGGGAAGTACGCAGACGTCATCGCCGTGCGCGGCGACGTGCTGCGGCACGTCGATCTGCTGTCGAACGTCGACCTGGTGATCAAGCACGGGGTGCGGTACCGGTAAGGCCTACCCCTCGGCGTGGGCCTCCTACCCCTCGTCCCGGCGCAGGTTGCCGAGGATTGTGGTATCTTTTAGGTGGAGCTTTAAAAGGAGGTCCTGCATGAGAGTTCAGGACGTCATGAAGCGCGAGGCCCGGTTCACCACTCCCGAGAGCAGCCTGGCGGCGGCAGGACGCACCATGACCGAAGTGGACTGCGGCGTGCTGCCGGTCGTCGAGGCGGACCGCCGGGTGGTCGGGGTGATCACCGACCGCGACATCTGCCTGGCGCTCACCTCGACGGACAGCAAGCCGTCCCTGGTGCCGGTGCGGCAGGTGATGAGCGGCATGGCCCGCACCTGCCATCCCGAGCACCCGATCGAGGAGGCGCTACGGCGGATGCGCGAGAACGGCGTGCGCCGGCTGCCGGTGGTCGATTCGGAGGGGCACTTGAAGGGCATCCTGTCGCTCGACGACATCGTGCTCGAAACCCGGTCGGTGCGGGGCGACGACTTCACCGGGCCGTTCTACCTGGACGTCGTGCGGACACTCAAGGCCATCTATACCCGTTCAGAGGGTGACCAGGTCCACTGACGGTCGGCAGGTCGCTCGGCGCGGCGGGCGGTAAGGAGGGGGTTTCATGAAGGTCCTGGAGATCATGAATCGGCATGCCCGTACCTGCAGCCCGGCGACCCACCTGGCGGCCGTCGGCCAGATCATGGGCGGCGCCGCGTGCGGCATGGTGACGGTGGTCGACGACGACCGGCGGGTGCTGGGGGTCTTGACCGACCGCGACGTCTGCCTGGCGGTCGCGACCAGCGATCAGCGGCCGTCGGAGATCCGGGTGGGCCAGATGATGAGCCAGGGCATCGTGACCTGCCGGGAGGACGAGGTGATCGAGTCGGCTCTGGAGACCATGCGCCGGCGGGAGCTGCGGCGCCTGCCGGTGCTCGACGCGGACGGCCGCTTCGCCGGTCTCCTCGCCCTGGACGACATCGTGCTGGAGGAGCGGCTGGGCGGCGAGACCGCCGCCCACCGGGCTGACTTCTACGCCGAGCTCGCGGCGACGCTCAAGGCCATCTGCAGCCACGGCACCCCGGGTGTCGTGCCCTGGGGGTGAGTTTCCGATAGGCTCTCAGCTGGCCTTCCGCAGTATCGATTCGAGAGATGCGCCAAGCTCATGGTACGAAGCTAACACTGCCTTCGCAGCCTCCTCTTCGGTTCGTACTAACTCCGCGAGAGCTTGAGCCTGAAGATCCTCTTCCATCGCGTTCAGCGCTGAGGCGTGGGCGTGGAGGTCGGCCGCCAGCCGCACCAGCTCTCGACTCAAGTCGGCAGTCTTGGCCATCTCCCGCTGGGCCTCCCGAGCCTCCTCGCTAAAAGGACCATACCCGCGACTCTCGAACCACTCCTCAAAGCGTAAGAGAATCTCAGGAGATACGTCAGCGAGAGCCCGTTGGGTCTCTCTCTTCACATCAGTCAGTGGGTACCTCTGGATCAAGGAAGGAAAAAGACGGAGGACCTTGTCGGCCTGGGCGGGATTGCGCACCAGTTCCTTCATATGAGAAAACGCATACTCCAACCCGTGCTGCAAGAGACCACGGAAGGCGAGGGCCGGATACGCATGGCTCAGGGATTTGTCTTGATCGAGCCAGAATTGAGGGTCACCGAGCCATCCCAACCCTAAGAGTGTTCGCAGTGCCAGCATCTGCCGTTGTTGACCTTCTGACTGGTGGAGCCAGGCTCCTGAGTTGACAACCGACTTAAGAGGCTCAATTGCATCGGAGATGGCTGCTTCTTCCAGGAACGTGAGCAAATAGCCCAGGGGATCGAGAGGCCAAGGTGAATGAGCCGTTTCCGTGAGCAGGTTCAAGCTCGCACGACGGAGGCGGTCCCTCATCGGCTCGTCTCCATGGCGATATTCGGCCAGGAGAGGATGGTACGGCAACTCCTGACGCCTCTGATCGATCTCCCCAGCGGCAGCTCCTCGGTCGTACAACAGGTCTTGAAGGTATGCCTCAAGCGTGCGGTCCCGAAGCATGGCGATCTGGCTCATGATTCTGCACTCCCGATGGGGTCGATAAGGTCTGCCACTCCAACCGAGGGGTGGACCACCTCTGGAAAGCCGTTCGTACTCCCCGAACCGTCGAGTGGCTCCGTCCGACCTGTGGGCCGCCAGTAAGGATTGTCGAGATCGGTATCCCAGACCGTAGGTCTTTGGGCTGCCATTCCAGCTGGTAAGGAATGAGTCCAGTACACCACCTCCGCCTCTGGAGGGATGGACCCGAGTCCCAGGAAGTTCAACAGCTCTGCGCGGCGAGGGGATATCGCCTGGAAGGGCCTGCGCCCATCATCGGTTAAAAAAGACCACATCTGATAACGCGTGAGCGTAGGTTTTTGACTCTTTTCTCTCTGTTCCTGGAGACGGACGGCCGGATCTGCCTTGGAGCTCACGAGATCTCGCAGAAGATCTTGAACCTGTTTAGGAGATAGATCCTCTCTGGCGTCGTGAAGCCAATCGGCTAATTTGCTGAGCTCTTGAACATGACCAAGAATCATGCCGTTCCCCGTCTCTTGACCGCGCCGCTGATGAGCACGGCAGAAAGCTCGGCCATGAAGAAGACAGCCCTCCGAACGGTCCTGCGCATTCGCTCTGAGATGATTCACGAACTCCCGTCTGGAGGCAGGGGATCCGGCGACCGGCTCGTCGGGGATCTGCGGGTCCGATTCGAGATTCTCAAAGGCTTGATCTGGCACAAGGTGGTATTCAGGCCGCCGGACGGCCGCCTTCAGCTCATCCACAAGAGCCTGGTCTGCCGGATCGAGGTTGAGGTCGCTAAAACTCATGGCGTCACAGCTCTGCGGGGTGCACCACTTCCACCAAGCAGTATAGCTCGCCCTGATGCTCGGGCCCCTGATCTCAATCCTCCTCCCTTACCCCCGGCTCCGCTACAGCGGCAGGGAGTGCCGCCACCCTGGGCTCCTGCCACGGACGGGTCTCCGGAGCGAAGAGGGGCGGGGCGGCCGCCTCTGCCTCGCCGCTCGCCGCCGGCCGGCCGAAGCTGACGATTTGCTCCCAGTCGCGGGGCAGGTTGTCGCCGAAGATCACCAGAAGGTCGCCGGGCCGGGCGGTCTCCAGACCCCTCCGGACCGCCTCCTCCTCGTCGAGCACCTCGGGGGCGATGCGCTCGGCCGGGAAGCCGGCGGCGACGAGCCCCTCGCGGAGCAGCTCCCCCACCACCCCCGGCGCCCGGCCGCGGCGGTTGTCGTCCTCGCGCAGGAGCACGAGATCGAAGGCTGGCGCGGAGGCGCGGCCCAGGTCGCGGATGTCGTCGTCCCGCCGGTCGCCGGGGGCGGAGACGATCCCGATCCGCCGGCCGTTGACGGTCAGGCCGCGGATGGTCTTCGCCATCGCCTCCATGCCGTGGGCGTTGTGGGCGTAGTCGAGGAGCACCCGGAAGGGGTGCTCGTTGTAGAAGTTCATCCGCCCCGGGGTCTGGAAGAAATCGGTGGTGAAGGTGCGCAGGCCCTGGCGGATGTTCTCCAGGCTCACTCCCATCCCCAGGGCGATGGCGGCGGCGAACATGGCGTTCTGGACGTTGTGGAGGGCGTGCCCCTCGACCGTCGCCGGGATCTGCCGGGCCAAGAGGAGCGGGATCGAGTCCTCCCCCTCGTAGAGGACGAGCTGGCGGCCGTTCAGGGTCTCCTCCAGAACCATCGCCCGGCCGCGCCCCCGGATGTGCTCGCGCACCCGCTGGTTGGCGCGGTCGAGGGTGACGTAGAACGGCTGGCCCGGGCTGTGATCGGCCATCTTCGCCACCCGCGGGTCGTCGGCGTTCAAAACGCAGAAGTCCTGCGCCACCTCGGCGATCACCTGTTTGACCTCGGCCAGGTCGTCCAGATCGTCGATCCCGCCCATCCCCAGATGATCGGAGGCGACGTTCAAAACCGCGCCGACGTTGCACTTCCGCCATCCCAGGCCGGTGCGCACGATGCCACCGCGGGCGGTCTCCAGGACCGCCGCGTCGACCGTCGGATCGCGCAACACCAGGTGGCTCGCCCACGGTCCGGTCATGTCGCCGGCGACGGTTAAGACGCCGTCGATGTAGACCCCGTCCGAGGTCGCCATCCCCACGGTGTGGCCGGAGAGCTTCAGGATGTGGCCGACCATGCGGGTGGTGGTCGTCTTGCCGTTGGTGCCGGTGATCGCCGCGATGGGGATGCGGGCGGGGGTGCCGCGTGGGAAGAGCATCTCGATCACCGGCCCGGCCACGTCGCGGGGCGTCCCCTCGGTGGGGGCGGTGTGCATGCGGAAGCCGGGGGCGGCGTTGATCTCGACGATCGCGCCGCCCACCTCCTTGTGGCTGTGGCTGATGTCCGGACAGATGAAGTCGACGCCCCCGACGTCGAGGCCGATGGCCTTGACCCCCCGCTCGGCCATGATTCGGTTGTCGTAGTGGACGACGTCGGTCTTGTCGATCGAGGTGCCGCCGGTCGACAGGTTCCCGGTCGAGCGCAGGTAGAAGACCTGGCCCTCCGGGAGAACCGCGTCGGTCCCCAGGCCGGCCGCTTCGAGCAGCCGCTCCGCTTGGTGGTCGAGCTCCAGGCGGGTGAGCACCTTCTCGTGCCCGACGCCGCGCCGCGGATCGGCGTTGACCGCGTCGACGAGCTCGGCGACGGTCGAACGGCCGTCGCCCACCACGTGCCCCGGCACCCGCTCGGCGACCGCCATCACCCGGCCGTTGACGACCAGGATGCGGTAGTCGTTGCCGGTGTGGAAGGTCTCGACGATCACCGTGCGCGCCTCCTCGCGCGCCTTCTCGTAGGCGACCTCGACCTGCTCCGGGGTGGTGAGGTGGATGGCGACGCCGCGGCCGTGGTTGCCGTCGAGCGGCTTGACCACCACCGGGTAGCCCAGCCGGCGCGCCGCGGCCGTCGCCTCCTCCGCGTCGTAGACCAGCTCCTGGCGCGGCACCGGCAGCCCGAGGTCCTGGAGGATCTGGTTGGTGAGCCGCTTGTCGGAGGCGATCTCGACCGCGGTGTGGCGGGTCTCGCTGGTCACCGTGGCCTGGATGCGCCGCTGGTACTTGCCGTGGCCGAGCTGGACGAGCGAGCGGTCGTTCAGGCGGATCCAGGGGATGTCGCGCTCCTCGGCGGCGCGCACCAGGGCGGCGGTCGAGGGACCGAAGGCGCGGCGCTGGGCGAGGCGCACCAGCCTTTCGAGCTCCACCGGGTAGTCGAACGGCTCGGGGTCGTGGGCCTCCCGCTCGGGCGGCAGCAGGTGGCGGAGGAGACGCAGGCCGAGCTCCCCCGCCGCGATCCCCACGCTCTCTTCGAGGAAGCTGTAGATGACGTGATACTGGCCGCGCGGCAGGTTGTGGCTCCGCGTCTTGCCATAGGTGACGCGGGTGCCGGCCAGGCACTGGAGCTCGATCGCCACGTGCTCCAGGACGTGCCCGAGCCAGGTCCCCTCGTCCTCGGTCAGCCGGCGGACGAAACCGCCCGGCGCGTTGTAGGAGCAGCTGTGCTCGGCGAGGGTGGGGATCAGAGCGAGGAGCCGCTCGTTGAACCCCGGCAGCTTCCGGGTCGGATAGTCCTCCAGCTCCCCCAGATCGACCTTCAGACGGATGACCGGCCGCAGGGCATAGAGGTTCGGGCCGCGGTAGACACGGGTCTCCAGGATCTTCATGGCGCCGCTCCCTTGGAGGTCACGGAGGGCTTCATAGCACGCGGGTGAGGGGGTGGGCAACCGAGGCGGGCAGGAATGGTCCCCGCCTATTCGGCTGGCACGGCAAGCTCGATCGCCGCCCGCGCCGCCGGCTCCGGGGGGAGGCCGATGCGGCGCTTCAGGTCGTAGCGGCAGCCGGTGGTGAGGAAGTCGACGTGCAGGCCGAGCATGGCGAGCGGCTGGCCGCGGTTGACCGCGTGGCTGTTGGTGAAGCGCATGCGCGAAGCGTCGACCACCGTGACGCCCCCGGCCCCCAGGATCTGCATCGTGCCGTCGGGGTCGATCACCGCCGCCGTGTCCTCGTCGACCCCCATGCCGAGCGGCCCCGGGTTGTAGGAGAGGGCGGTGAGCAGGCGCCCCAGCCGGTCGCGGCGCCGGAAGTGCTGGTCGATGATGAGGTCGGGAGCGAGGCCCAGCCCCTTGGCCAAGTGGACGAGGCGGCGGCGCGGGGTGCTGCCGCTGTCGCCAAGGGCGATCATGTGCTCGGAGAGGAGGGAGGCCCCGGCGCTCGTCCCGGCCACCACCATGCCCTCGGCGTGGCGGCGGCGGATGGCGACGGCGAGCGCGGTGCCGCCCAGGGCCGAGGAGAGGCGGAGCTGACTGCCGCCGGTGAGGAAGAGGCCGGTCGCCCGCTCCAGGTGGTCGAGCACCTCGCGCCCGGCGGCGAGGGCGTCCTCACGGTTCGCGATCCGCAGCACCTCGATCGTCCGCGCCCCGAGCTCGGAAAAGAGCGCCGCATAGCGCGACCCGGTCTCCGGCACCTCCGAAGCGGTGGCGAGGACCACGAGGTCCGCCCCCCTCTCGCCATCGCGGGCCGACTCCACGAAGCAACGCAGAATGACCCGCTCGCGCGTCTTGTCCTCGGCGCCGCCGATGGCGATCAGCCGTCCTTCCATCCGGATCTCCTCCCACGCTTTCGCCACGAGACGATGCCGTCGGGACGCCTGGGCGCGGCGAAGTGCGGGGCGGGATGGTAGCACAGGGGGGAGGTTGAGATAGGCTGCTCCTCCGGCCACGCCGGCCACAGTTCTCCGCGAACCTCGGACCCATGCAGATCCTCGAATCCAGGCGCCTCACCGGCCGCAACCTGCTCCTCGACCGGGCGGGCGCCGTGCTCGACGTGACGCTCGGCCCCGGGGAGGCCGCGGTCGTCGAGCTCTGGCGGGAGTGGGCGCGCCGGCTCCTCGACGCTCTGGGCTGGTCGAGGGAGACGATCGCCGTCCGCCCTTTCCCGGGCGGGGCGAGCCTCGCCTTCTCCGCTCCGATCGACGTCCTCTACGCCGCGACCGAGGTCAACGAGGCGGCCTGGGCCGCGGCGGCGGCCGTTCTCTCCGGAGCGCCCGAGCCCCCGATCGAAGAGGAGGTGGCCCGCCTCGCCGGCCTGATCCGGGCCGAGGCCAACCCACGCCTCCTCGCCCTCCAGACCGCCGCCGCGGCGCACAGGGTGAGCTTCCTCTGGGACGCGGAGGCCGCCACGGTCGGCCTGGGGATCGGCTCCCGGACCTTCCCGATCGGCGATCTCCCCGCGCCCGAGGCGATCGTCTGGTGGCAGATCTACGACGTGCCGATGGCCCTGGTCACCGGCACCAATGGCAAGACCACGACCGTCCGCCTCACCGCCGCCATGGCCCAGGCGGCCGGCCGCGTCGCCGGACTCACCTCGACCGACCTCGTCCAGGTGGGGAGCGAGGTCCTGGAGAAGGACGACTTCTCCGGGCCGGAGGGAGCCCGCCTCCTCCTCCGCGACCCACGGGTCGAGCTGGCCGTGCTCGAAACCGCCCGCGGCGGCATCCTCCGCCGCGGCCTCCCCGGGGCGCGCGCCACCGCCGCCCTGGTCACCAACATCGCCGCCGATCACCTGGGCGAGTACGGCATCCACGACCTCGCGAGCCTCGCCGAGGCCAAGCTGGTGGTGGCCCGCGCCGTCCCTCCCGACGGCCGGGTGATCCTGAACGCCGACGACCCGGAGCTCGCCCGCGCGGCCCTTGCCGGGAGGACCGGGCCGGCGCCGGTCACCTGGTTCAGCCTCGATCCCACCCATCTCGCGGCCGGCGGGGAGGCCGTCCTCCTCGACGGCGAGACCCTGGTCCTCGCCCGCAGCGGCCGGCGGGACGTGGTGACGACCCTGGCCGAGGTGCCCATCGCCCACGGCGGCGCCGCCCGCTACAACGTCGCCAACGCCCTGGCCGCGATCGGTCTCGCCGCGGCCCTCGGGCTCCCCATCCCGGCGATGGCGGCCGGGCTCGCCGGCTTCACCCCCACCCCCGAGGACAATCCCGGCCGCGCCAACCTCTTCGAGAGGAACGGCGTCCGTATCCTCCTCGACTACGCCCACAACCCGCACGGCCTCGCCGCTCTCTTAGAGCTCGCCCGCGCCCTTCCGGCCGAGCGCCGCCTGATCCTTCTCGGCCAGGCCGGCGACCGCGACGATGCGGCGATCCGCGAGCTCGCCCGCACCGCCTGGAGCCTCCAGCCCGACCGGGTGGTGCTCAAGGAGCTCCCCGCCATGCTGCGCGGCCGGCAGCCCGGCGAGGTGCCGGCCCTCTTGGAAGCCGAGCTCCGCCGCCTGGGCGCCCCGCCGGAGAAACTGGAGCGGGCCGGCTCCGACGTGGAAGCCGTCGAGCGCGCCCTCGCCTGGGCGCGGTCGGGCGACCTCCTCGTCCTCCTCGTGCACACCGACCGGGAGGCGATCCTGGCACGGCTCTCCGAGAGGTGACGTTTTGATGGAGGCAGAGATGACGCTTCCTGAGCACACGATCCGCAGGATTACGGCTGAAGAGACGCATGCGATTCGCCGCGCGGTGCTGCGGCCGGGTCGGCCGGCCGAGGAGACGGTCTACCCGGGCGACGAGCAGGCCACGACGATCCACCTCGGTGCCTTCTTCGGCACCCGCCTCACCGGGGTGGCGACGCTGACGCGGGAGCCCTGCCCGTGGCAGGGGCAGGATGAGGATTGGCGACTCCGCGGGATGGCCGTCGTCGGCGAGGAGCGCGGTCGCGGCGTGGGGGGGACGTTGATGACGCGGGCCATCTCAGAAGCCGGCCGTGCCGGAGGACGCGTGCTCTGGTGTCACGGCCGCACGACAGCACGGTCCTTCTACGAGCGGCACGGCCTGCAGGCCAGGGGCGAGGAGTTCGAGTCCCCCCAGACGGGACCGCACTACCTGTTCCTCCTCGATCTGGACGCCGTCCAGACAGCCGCGCCCGCCACGGCAGGCTAACGTCAGGTCCCCAGCCTCTGCACGAATCCCAAAAAGAACCCGAAGTCCGGCGTGCCGTCATAGTTGAAGAGGTTCTCGTTGAAGGCGAAGTAGACGCTCCGGGTCGGGGCCAGGGCCTGTTTCCAGCCGAGGGTCAAGATGTAGGTCTTCTCCGCCAGCTGGGCGTTGCCGAACCCCTTCAAGGGGCTGTCCGAGACGGCGAGCTCGACCACTGCCGCCGAGCGGCGGAAGAAGCGGTGCTCGTAGGCGGCGCTCGCCGAGAGGACGGTCGCCGCCTGGGCTCCCAGGTCCTGCCAGCGCCCCTCGCGCACCGCCCCCAGGGTGAAATAGAGCCGGGCGCGGGTGAAGGGGCGGGAGCCCAGGAGCTCCACCCCCAGGTCGGCGCTGCCGGAGCTGAACAGCTTGTCGCGGTCGCCGGTGGGGAGCTTCAAGAGCCCCTGCGCCGCGAGGTCGAAGCCGGCGGGCTTGGCCGGCAGCGCCACCTTGGCCCCCAGCACCAGGTCGCCCAGACCCCAGCCGGGCTCCACCTCGTGGACCACCCGCCGGTCGCCCGAGCGGAGGTAGACCAGGTAGCGGTCGCGCTGGGCGGCGAAACGGTCGCTCCGCTTGATGTCGAAGGTCTTGTGGAAGCCCTCGATGAAGCCGTCCAGGAAACCGCCCCCCACGTGGAGCACGGGGAGGACCGCCACCAGCTCGACGCCGTAGCCGATCCCCCGCCGCGCCGTGATCTCGGTCCGCGCCACCTCGCCGTCGACCAGGTAGTCGAGCTTGCGGCCGCCCGCCGGCGCGCCGGCCACGATCTCCTCCGGGGTGATGCGGTGGCCGCGCTTGGGGTCGTCGACCAGGGGGAGGAGGGAGTCGGAGAGGGAGAAGGTGTTGATGAAGCCCTGCTGCACCTCGATCGCGGTGCCGTTCGCGGGCAGCACCGCGGTCCCCGTCGGCACCGCCACAAGGTAGCCCTCGGAGAGGAGGAAATGCGCGCTCACTCCGATCGGCCCCGCCTGCGGCGAGCCGGGGATCTCCAGGGCGGTGCTGGCGACGTCGGAGGAGGCGGAGGCGGTGGCGGGAGGGGTGGCCGGGGTGGGGCTCTGTCCTTGGGCGCGGGCCGCCGGCACCGCGAGGAGGAGGGCTCCCAGGGCGAGGACGCCGGCCAACCCCCGGGCGGCCTGATGGAACGCGCTTCGGAACGAATTCTCTGCCATAGCGCGGCGGATTGTAGTACACGCCGAGCCGCCCCAGGGGATACGCTATCCGCCATGAAAGCGATGGTCCTCGAACGGCAGGGCGAGCCGCTCCGCCTCCAGGAGCTGCCCGATCCCGTCCCCGGGCCGGGGCAGATCCGGCTCGACGTCCGCGCCTGCGCCGTCTGCCGGACCGACCTGCACATCCTGGACGGCGAGCTCGCCGAGCCCAAGCTGCCGCTCATCCCCGGCCACCAGATCGTCGGCACCGTCAGCGCTCTTGGAGAGATGGACGAGGATACCGGCGGGCGGTTCCGGATCGGCCAGCGGGTCGGGGTGCCCTGGCTCGGCTGGACCTGCGGCGTCTGCCGCTACTGCCGCTCCGGCCGCGAGAACCTCTGCGACCGGGCGCGCTTCACCGGCTACCAGATCGACGGCGGCTACGCCGAGAAGGCGGTGGCCGACGCGCGTTTCTGCTTCCCGCTCCCCGCCGGCTACCCCGACCTCCAGGCCGCCCCCCTCCTCTGCGCCGGCCTGATCGGCTACCGCACCCTGCGCCTGGCGACCGAGGGCGATGCGATCCCCCCCGATCTTCGTGTCGAGCGGCTGGGTTTCTACGGCTTCGGCGCCGCCGCCCACATTCTCGTCCAGGTCGCCCGCCACCAGGGCCGCAAGGTCTACGCCTTCTCCCGGCCGGGCGACACCGCGGCCCAGGACTTCGCCCGCTCGCTGGGGGTGGACTGGGCCGGCGGCTCGGACGAGCCGCCCCCCGAGCCGCTCGACGCCGCCCTGCTCTTTGCCCCGGCGGGCGAGCTCGTCCCCGCCGCCCTGGCCGCCGTGGTCAAGGGCGGCACGGTGGTCTGCGGCGGCATCCACATGAGCGACATCCCCTCCTTTCCCTACGCGATCCTCTGGGGCGAGCGCATGGTCCGCTCGGTCGCCAATCTCACCCGGCGCGACGCCGAGGAGTTCCTTGCTCTGGCGCCCCAGGTGCCGATCGAGACCCAGGTCACCCCGTTCCCCCTGGCCCAGGCCAACGAGGCCCTGGCCGCTCTGCGCGGCGGCCGGGTCCACGGCGCCGCCGTGCTGGTCGTCGAATAGCCTTGCCATGGGCCTCCTTCGTCGCCGGGCCGTCGTCTTCCCTCCTCCCACCTCGGCCAACGAGGAAGGGGTGCTGGCGATCGGCGGCCGGCCCGACCCCGAGACCCTGCTCACCGCCTACCGCCAGGGGATCTTCCCCTGGCCGCACGAGGGCTACCCCCTCCTCTGGTTCTGCCCCGATCCACGCTTCGTCCTCCTCCCCGGCGAGGCCCACCTGCCACGTTCGCTCCGCAAGGTGATGCGCCAGGGCACCTTCGAGGTGCGCGCCGACACCGCCTTCGAGCGGGTGATGCGTGGCTGCGCCCAGGCCAACCGCCCGGAGCAGGACGGCACCTGGATCACCCCACCCATGCTCGCCGGCTACACCGCTCTCCACCGCCGCGGCCTCGCCCACTCGATCGAGACCTGGCAGGGCGGGCGGCTGGTCGGCGGGCTCTATGGCCTCTCGCTGGGAGCGGTCTTCTTCGGCGAGTCGATGTACGCCGACGTCCCCGATGCCTCGAAGGTCGCCTTCGCCACCCTCCTCGCCAATCTCCTCGCCTGGCGCTTCGAGCTCGTCGACTGCCAGAGCTACACTGAGCACCTGGCCCGCTTCGGGGCGGTCGACTGGCCGCGATCCCGGTTTCTGCGCGTCCTGAAGAAGGCGCTGCAAGCGCCGACGCGCCAGGGCCCCTGGGAGCTGCCGGTGGGACCGGCGGAGGCGACAGATCAGTTGGGGGCCGCGAGCTCCGCGGCGAGATAGCGGGCGATCTCGACCAGCCCACCCCCCGGACCGCGCCGCCGCTGCACCGCATAGCAGCCCGCCGGTGTCGGCGACAGCTCCTGTTCCTCGACCTTCACCAGGTGACCGCCCTCGACGATGAACCGTTCGAGCCAGACGAATCCGGTCGAACAACCCTGAGTCCGATGGCGTAGCGTGATCCCACCCGTGATCCGCTGGATCTCCAGATCCCCCTGAAGTTGCGCCGACATCTCCTGCGCGAGCTCGTCCTGGACGAAAGTGCCGCTCGGCGGATCGAAGAGATAGAACTCGTAGCCGATCCCCTTGGCGCCAACATTGCCGCCATCGCCGCCATCGTGGGCCACCAGCAGGTCGGCATAGCCGTCGAAGTTCGCATCTTCCATTCGGCTGAAACGCGCCAGCGATTCGGCGTTGCCGGTGCCGCGCACGACGATCGTCTGCAACACCGCCGGCTCGCCGGGCCGGGCGATCTCCAGGCGGCCGATCTCGTGCGGCTCCGCCGCGCCGGCGGTCGCCGCCCCTCCGGTGGGAGGGAGGAGCCGGATCGTGAGCGGTGGCAGAGCCTTGGCGACCTGCACCCGCACCGTGGCCGGCAGCGGCCCCGCGCCGTCGAACAGCCTCCCGGCCGGCGCGGCCGGCTCCGCCGGTTTCGCCGTCATGGCCCTGCCGAACGCGAAGAGGAAGAGAGCGACCGCCACCCGCCTGGGGCTCATCCCGGTCCTCCTTGCGGCTCCCGCCGCTCGATGCTCTGTCGGTAGACTCGTTGCTCGGAGTTTACACCACGGGGAGGAAAGCGGAGGGCCTCTCCAGCAACTTCCGAAGACAGTCGCAGGATCTGCATGATATCGTCTCGCCCCATGAGCAAACCACGCGTCTTTTTCGACATGGAGGCCGACGGCGCAGCGCTCGGCCGGATCGTCATGGAGCTGGAGGCCGACGTCGTGCCGAAGACGGCGGAGAACTTCCGCGCCCTCTGCACCGGCGAGAAGGGCTTCGGCTACAAGGGGAGCACCTTCCATCGCGTCATCCCCCAGTTCATGTGCCAGGGGGGCGACTTCACCAACCACAACGGCACCGGCGGCAAGTCGATCTACGGCGCCAAGTTCGCCGATGAGAACTTCCAGCTCAAGCACACCGAGCCGGGCCTCCTCTCGATGGCCAACGCCGGGCCGGGAACCAACGGCTCGCAGTTCTTCCTCACCACCATCGCCACCCCCTGGCTCGACGGCAAGCACGTCGTCTTCGGCCGGGTGTCGGAGGGGATGGACGTGGTGAAACAGATCGAGGCGCTGGGCTCGCCGAGCGGTGCCACCCGCAAGAAGATCGTCGTCGCCGACTGCGGCGAGCTCGCTTGATCCCCTGAAGGCTCCCAAGGTCGACCGGCGTCGGCGCTCTGCGCCGACGCCGGCTCCCGCCGCTGACCCGGAGGCGGCCTCAACAAAAGCGGGTGAGGCGTGTCTCAAAGGCAAATGCGCTTTGAAGACTTCGTGCTCCAGTTCGACACCACCTCGCGCGGAGGGTTCCGCGCCCGGGTGCTCCGCTCGCCTTTCGGGGAGGGAAACGTCGGCTTTTCCATCCCCTCGATCGGCGAGGCGGGGCTGGGACCGCTCGGCCCTTCCCGGAACCTCCTCCCGCCGAGCGCCTCTCCGAGCCTCGACGCCCGACCGCCGCTCGAAGTCGGGGCCGAGCTCTACCATGCGGTCTTTCAGGGCCAGGTCCGCAGCCTCCTCGACAAGAGCCGGGGCCAGCTCGAGAAATCGACCGACCTCGGCCTGCGCCTGAAGATCAAGATTGACCCCGGCGACCGGGAGACGGGAGCCCTGGCCGATCTGCCGTGGGAGCTGCTCAACGACGAGACCGAGGACTTCTTCGCGCTCTCCCGCCAGACCTCCCTCGTCCGCTACTTAGACGTCCCCCGTTCCTCGCAGCCGATCCCCTTTACGCCGCCGTTGCGCATCCTCGCGGTCGGCGCCAGCCCGCGGGAGCTGACGCCGCTCGATCTCGACGAGGAGATGCGAGGGCTCGACGAGCTGAATCGAAGCTCTGCCGGCATCGAAGTGCAGTTCCTCTCGCACGTCTCCGCCAGAGCCCTGCGCGAGTTGCTGTCGGCCGACACCTTCAACGTCCTCCATTTCATGGGCCACGGCACCTTCGACGCCACGACCGGAGAGGGGATGCTCGCCTTCGAAGCGCCGGACGGCTCGCTCGATCTGGTGAGCGGCAGAGCCTTCGCCACCAAGCTCAAGGACCTGCGCTCGCTGGGGGTCGTGGTGCTCAACGCCTGCGACACGGCGCGCGCCCGGGGCCAGGGAGGGGACAATCCCTTTCGCGGGGTCGCCACCGCCCTCGTGCTCGGCGGCGTGCCCGCGGTGGTCGCCATGCAGCGGCCGATCTCCGACCGCTCCGCCATCGGCTTCAGCGCCGCGTTCTACCGGCACCTGGCGCGCGGCGACTCGATCGACGAGGCGCTCACCGAGGGCCGGCAGGCGATCCACTCGGCCACGCCGGAGACCTTCGAGTGGGCGACGCCTGTCCTCTTTCTCCGCATCCCCGAGGGCAACGTCTTCGTGGCGAAGCCGGCTGTCCGGCCGGAGCCCGTCGTGGAGGTGGCGGCGCCGGCACCGGTCGTCACCGCCCCTCCGCCGGCCCCTCTTCCGCCCGGCCCGACTTCCTCCCGGCGTGGGTGGGTGCTCAAGGCGTCCGGCGCGGCCGGCGCCGTGCTGATGGCCTCCGTGCTCTATACCAAGGTCCTGGCCCCACACCCATCATCCCCAACGGTCGACGTCCCTTCGGGCACCGAGCAAGATCTCTCGTCGCAAGGCAAGACCGAACCGAAGCCGCTGGTCGGCGGAGGCTCCGGGAAAAAACCCAGCACGGTCAAGACGAATCAGACGAACCCAGCCCAACAGAAAGCGCCGGACCCCAAGCCGGAGGACTCGACCGCGGTACATGGCACCGTACCGCCTCCGCCGCCGGTGAAGCCGCCGGTCCACGAGACCGAGACCCCGGCTCCCGTCGCGGACCTCTCCCGGCTCTCGGCCCAGATGCTCTCGATCGCGCGCCGGGACGAAGGGGGCCTGCGGGTGACCGTGAGCTTCAAGAATACCGGCGAGCAGCCGCTGTCGGCGGTTCTCGACGCGGAGAGCTCGGTCTTGACCGACACGCAGGGGCAGCGCTACTTGATCCTCGATTCCGACCTGCCCGCCGCGGGCTCCAACCCGCGGCTCGATCTCGCGGCCGGCGCCAGCGGCTCTCACACCTTCGACTTCCCGATGCCGAAGTTGGGCAGCAAGCAGTTCTACCTCGCGCTCGCCACCCCGGAGGGACACCGCATCCGGGTCTCCGGGTCTCCGGTGACGCTCACAGGCTCGCCCTAGTTGGGCGAGCCTGCGGTTCGAATCACAAGCAGGGAAGAAAATCTCAGAGGGAGGCGGTGACGTCCAGAGCGGCGCATTCCGGGGTCGTGGGCGGCGGCACCGGTGCGGTTGCCAGCTCGACGCGGTCGCCCTTCTTGATCCCCTTGCACCCGTCGATCACCCGCGCCACCGAGAAGCCGGTCTGGACGACGATCACTTCCAGGGTTCCGATGCCCCGCAGGTCCTCGCCCAGAATCGTGCCGCTCTCGGCATCCTTGACGATGCCCTTGACGGCGTTCACCGAGAGCTTGGTCTGCGGGGCCATCCCCTGCTGGTTGCCGGCGTTGATGTAGATGTCCGGCCCCTTGATGTCGACCACCGAACCCCGCCACTTGCGGTTGCGGAGGAAGGTGGCGATCTTGAAGGCCGCCTTGTTGGCGCAGGCCTGGATGGCATAGCCGACGGGTGTCTTCTGGGTCGTACCCCCTCCCCCCTCAGGACCGCCGACGCCGAAGCTCCACTCCCCCATCCGCGCCCGTTCCGCGGTGGTATAGAGGATCTGTCCGTTGGAGACGTCCGTCAGGCTGAAGGTGATGGCGACCTCGGCCTCGTTCTTACCGCCCTTGAACATGCCGCCCAGGCCGCCAAGGCCGGGCAGGCCACCCGATCCCACGCTGCGGTGCGCGCGGTCCGGGGTCCACTCGTTGACCGTGCCATAGACCAGGTACTGCACTCCGAGCACCTTGCCCATGTTGACGATCGAGGTCGGGCTCGGCTCCACGACGTCTTTGCGCGCCTGCTGGCCCTCGACCTCCTGGATGCGCTTCTGCTCGACGACGTCGAAGCGTCGGGTGTTGTACAGCGCCACGGTCAACATCTCCTGGATGCCCGAGACCGGCACCTCGATCTTCTCGGCCCACCCCCGCTCCTCGGACTCGGCCGACTTGTTGATCACCTTGAGCACACCCAGCCGGATGCGCGGCCCGTCGTACTCGGTGAATCGCAGGCCGATCCAGTCCTGATCGTTTTCGGTGCTCTGCGTGTCGCGGACGGCGGCGCGAACGCCGTCGTCATCCTGGTAATAGCCGATCCAGGCGCGCTGTTTGATGCAGAGACCGACCTGCGCCTGCTCCTGTTTCTTTTTTTCCTTGCGGTGCAGCAGATCTTTGATCCCCGCCTGAGAAGACGGGGCCGGCCCGAGAAAAGCGGCCAGGGTCAGGGCGATGATCCATCGACGATACCTCATCGACAACCTCCTTTCGAGGGTGATAGGGCAAAGGCGCACCCAGCCACCCCTGGCGGGGAGCGCCACAGCAAAGCTCTCGTGTTCCCTGGGAGAGACACCTCGGAGGGAGTTTTGTTGAGACGGGTGAAAAGGCGGGTATCGCAGGGAGGAGAAGGCCGGCAGCTGCCTCGGCATCCTCCTCCCCGCCGACCGCGGAGGAACCGCGGGGGAGAGATGAGCTACTTGGCGGCCCGCTCCTCGGCGTGGCCGAGCTTCTGTTGGACCTTGCCGACGTTCTTCTCGACCTTGCCCGCGAGCTCCTCGCCGAGCCGGCCGGAGGCCGCGCCGACCACTTCCTTCGCCTTGCCTTCGGCCACCTTACCGGCGCCCTTGACCTCGTTGTTGGCCGCTTGATTTGCCAGTCCCATGGTGTTCTCCTTTCGGCCGTAGCCGTTGACAGTGTTGGACTTCGGGTCCTACCTCACTACACCTGGGGGATAAAGCAAGCCGCGGGCCAACTTGGCCGCACGGTTACGATCGATCGGCCGGCCAGACCTCCGCGCCGTCCTCGGTGGCGCCGCGCAGCCGGTCGGTTCGCTGCCGGAGCGCGGCCTCGCTCAAACCCAGGAGGGGGGCGCCGGTGAGGAGCGGCGCCAGGTCGACGGGATAGAGGCGGTTCCGGGAGGGGTCGGCGAGGCCGGCCAGGTTGCGCGGCGCGATGGCCCGGCCGACTTCGGCGGCGAAGCGGCCTTTGACGTTGTCGGAAAGCCGTTTCGGGGGAAGGGCCAGGATCTCGTCGAGCGCGGCGAGGATCGCTCCGAGGGCCTCCCCGAGCACCGGGTCGGTGCTCCCCAGGAACCCCTGCCAGGCCCAGGCCCCGCCGTCGTCCGCGGTTTCGAACAGCCGCTGGCGGATCTCGGCGAAGCTGGCGGCCGCGAAGTAGAGATCGGAGTAGGCGGCGAGGAGGTCGAAGTCGCGGCCCGCCGCTCGGTAGGCCCCCTCGACCAGCCGGGTCACCTGCTCCGCCTCGCGGGCGAGGAGGGCCCTATAGCGATCGAGACCGCGGTCGAGGCCGGAGTCGAGCGCCGCCTCGTCTTCTTCCAGGAGGAGGGCGAGGCGCTCGACGGCGAGAAGGCTCCAGGCGATGCCGGTCGAGAACAGAGGGGAGAGGAAGCAGAAGGCGTGGGGCAGGAGAGCCCAGCCGGGGCCGGCGGCCTGCGCCAGGCGGTGCTGGAGGAGCGGCACGGTGGCGATCGGCCGTACCGGCTGGGCGCCGCCCCACTGGGCTGCGAGGGTCGGGTAGCGCTCCAGGATCTCCGCCCAGGCACACTCCGGTGACAGCCGGGCGGCCCTCTCCCGCGCCGCCGGTCGCGCCAGGACCACCCCGGCGCTCACCACCCCGTGGTCGAAGGGGAGGACGTACATCCATCCCTCCTCAAGGACGTGGTGCACGGCGGCCTGCTCGTCCGGGTAGGGACCGGGCGGAAAGCTGGCGTCTTTGGCGACCGCGGGGAAAGAGGGGACGTCCGCGAAGTGCCCGTAGACCAGGCTGGTGCGCAGCTGAACTCGATCGAGGGCCGAGGCGATCGGCAGGTGCCGGGCGAGGAAGCCGCCGGTGCCGGAGGCGTCCACCAGGAGGTCGGCGACGAGGCGGACCTCGCGCTCTCCTTGCCTCCCCACGAGGTGCCAGGCGTTTGGATGTCGTTCCACGGTAAGGACTTCCGCCCCCTCTACGAGATCGACCCCGGCCACGGCGGCGCGGCGGGCCAGGTGGTGATCGACGTCCTCCCGCAGCCAGTGGCTGTCGGCCACCGCGTCGGAGGGGCTGGCGGCGACCAGGAGCCGGTGGTCGTTGTTCGGGCCGTTGGTATAGGGCCCGCCCGGGCGGTGGGCGTAGAAGGTGAAGCCGCGTTTCAGGCCGCGCCGGAGCTCCGGCAGGCGGCGCCGCCAGCGGCCGTAGGCGGCGAGGTCGGCGAGATCGGGCAGGTCGTAGCGGGCGGCGAGGCGCTCCAGGGAGAGGGCGGCGAGCGGGGTCGAGGACTCGCCGAGGGCAAAGCGCGGATGGCGGCCGCGATCCAGAAGAGTGACCTCGTGTCCCTGGCGCGCCAGGACCCGGGCGAGGATCGATCCGGCGAAGCCGGAGCCCACGATGGCGATCCGCCGCCTGGCCATCCAGCTCAACTCCAGCCGCAGGCGGCGCAGGGCGACCGCGGCTCGACCTGCCCGGAGCGGTTCATCCGGGTCAGCCGATCGAGGCGCCGCTCGCCGCACTCGAAGCAGCGCGCGAGGTGGAGAGCGTCCCAGAGGTCCACCGTGGTGATTCCGGTCCTGGCTTCGGGGAGCCCCAGACAGCGCTCCAGCGCCTCTTCCAGTTGCTCCAGGGTGGGCGGCTCCCACTCCCTCGCCTCCCGCAGGGCCTCCAGGGCACCGTTGCCCTCCCGCACCGGGATGAGCGCCACCCGCTCCGCCCCCTGGGCGAAGGCGTGGGCGGCCGAGCGCACCGCCCACTCGACCGCCTCGGCCGCCGGCACGAAGGGGGGCGCCACGAGCACGAAGGCCCGCAGGGCGATCCCGGCGTCGCAGAGGGTCGCGGCGGCGCGGTCGAAGTCCGGCAGGAGCATCCCCTTGTTCAACTGGACGAGGGCCTCCTCGTGCACGGTTTCGAGGCCCATCGCCACCTCCAGCCGGCCGGCGAGCCGCCCGGCGAAGGCGAGGCAGCGCTCCCCCACCAGCCGCGGGTGGCACTCGACGGTCACCCGCGAGAAAGGGGCGAGGAGGGCGAGGAGCTCCGCCTCGTCCGCCGGTGGCACCGCCCGGGGCTCGAAGAAGTTGCTGGCGTTGTAGAGCTTGACGGCGGCAGGGAGAGGGAGCGGAGCGGACTCGGCGAGCGCGGCCCTGAGCTGCGCCGGGAGAGCGCCGGGAGGGGTCGCGCCCGGGAGAGTGTCCCGCCAGAGGTCGCAGAAGACGCAGGTGAACGGGCACTCGGCCCCGGCGAGGAGGAGGGTCAGGGTCGGCAGCGCCTCACCCTCGGCCGTGCGCTCGGTCTCCCAGAAGCTGGCGAGGGGGGCATACGGATCGACCTCCCGCTTGGGCGGCCGGAGAGAGCGGATCCAGGCTGTGGGCGAGGCGGCCACCACGGGCTAGGCCGGGCTGTAGAGGTCGAGGAAATGGCGCCGGTAGCGCTCCTGGGGAATCGCGAAGCGGCGTGCGAAGGCCTCCTCGGGCAGCGCCCCGTTCTGGAACCGGCGCTTGGGGAAGACCGGAAGATCGAGCCCGGTGACCTGGCGGAAACCGCGCGAGATCACCTCGCCCTTCAGGCTGTAGAGCGCCGGGTGCGACCCTGCGGTGAGCGCGGCGAAGGGGATGGCCTCGGCGACCGCGATCACCCGCGGCCGGGTGAAAGGGGAGACGAGGGAGAAGCCGTACCGTCGGGCCGGCGCGTAGCCGCGCACGCAACCGCGAGAGAGGCCGCCGCTGTAGGTGAGCGACTGCTTGATCGCCTCCACCCCCCAGCCCTCCTGGTAGAGCATGCGGTTGTTGACCACGCTCCGGATCGTCAGCTCCCGGTTCTCCTCGATCGGGTAGTCCTTCAGGTTCTCGTCCCCGCCATCGCCATCCACGAGGTGCTTCCACTCCGGATAGCGCCGCCGCAAGGCTCCCAGAAGGGCGAGGCCGAGGGTCGCGCACTCGACGTCCAGCGGCTTGTAGTCCTCGATCACCGCCACCGCCGCGAAGGGGTCGAGGTCGTCGCTCGCCACCTCGATCTCTTCCCCCAGCAGGCCGAGTCCGGTCCGGGTCAGAAACTCCCGCGCCTGGGCGAGGTCGGAGCCGCCGCCGTCGACCGCCAGGGTGAAGGCTTTCAAGCGCGCCGGCGACCCGCCGCGGGCGAGAAGCTGGTGGTAGAGACCGAGGAGGACCGCCCCGCTGTCGATCCCTCCCGAAAAGAGGACCCCCAGCGGCTCCTCACCTCGCACCCCGTCCAGCCAGAGCGAGATCTCCTCCAGGAGGGCGCGGACGTAGGCGGCCCCGATGGCATCCAGATCCGGCGGCAGGACGGCGCGCGGCGGATCGAAGAAGCGGCGGTGGACCGGGTTGGGGTCCGGGCAGCCGACGAGTTGGATCTCGGTGACGTGATGGGCCGGAACCATCCGGGTGTACGAGGGGTGGAACTGGTCGCCCGCTCCTTCTTTCTCCAGGCAGTCGCGGATGGCGTCGATCCGGTCGGCGACCACGAGCAGCGGCCCCGCCGCCTGCTTGGCAAGGAAATAGCGGAGCGGCCGGTCGAGGCTCCGGGCCAGGCAGACCCGCACCCCCTCCTGCGCGACGAGGGCGAAAGAACCCGAGATGCCAAGCACCCCCGAAGGGTCCGCCGCCAGGAGGAGAGCCTGTGCCTCCTCAGCGGAAAGGTTCGCGGGGCGCTGGTCGGCCTCCGGGATCAGGTTCAGGACGCAGGAGATCGATTGGTGGTGCATGAGGGAAGGATATACCCGGCGGACGGACCTGGCGCCCGCGCTCGAAGCGAGCGAGTCGCTGCGCCTGCTCCCGGCGCCTACCGCCTGCCTCCTCGCCGCGCCGGGCCAGCTCGGCGCCGCCGAGATCCCGTTCACGACCGTGCAGGGCCATCGAGGACAGAAGCAGGGCAACCAAGGGCAGAAGTAGGCTTCTCAAGGACAGGAATAGGGCTACTGAAGACCGAAGCCGGGCCACCGAGGACAGAAATAGGGCAACCTGGGACCGAAGTAGGGAAATCCAGGACAGAAGCGGGTCACCGAAGACAGAAGTGGAGCCACCGAAGACAGAAGCCCCCTCCCTCCCCCGCAACGTAGCGCCTATGCCCCCTCCACCCCATATCCCGCCTCCACCCAGCCGTCGAGCCCGCCCAGGAGCGGCCGGACCCGCTTGAAACCCCTTTCCATGAGAGCGCGAGCCACCCGGGCCGCGGAGGCTTCGTTCGGTCACGTGCAGTAGAGGATGATGTCGCGGTCGCGCGGCAGGCCGTCCAGCCGGGCGTCGAGCTCGTCCAGGGTCATGCGCAGCGCCCCCGGGATGCGGCGCGGATCGACCTGGAGGGCGGTCGCGGTCCGCACGTCGACGACCAGCGGCTGCTTGCCCCCGGAGATCAGCCCGTCGAGCTCGGGCGGAGCGATGCGGGCGAGCACCAGGGAGTGGAGGAATCGCCGCCGCTCCCACCACTTCCAGAGGATGAAGAGCCCGAGGGCCACCCCGAGCACGGCGAGCGCCCAGAGCCCCAGGGTCGAGAGCATCGCGAGGACCCGGTCGATGGCGTTGTGGAAGACGAGGCCCGCCCCCACCCCGAGCCCGGCCCAGAGGAGGTTCCCGGCGCCGTCCCAGAGGAGGAAGGAGCCGACGCTCGCCCCCATGGCGCCGGCGAGCGGCGACGCCACCATCGAGTAGCCGGGGATGAACTTGGCGAAGAGGAGCGAACGCATCCCCGAGCGCTCGAAGAGGAGCTCGGTCTGGCGGACGCAGGAGTCGGGCGAGAGCGAGACCCGGCACACCGTCTTCAGGATCTTCCCGCCGCGGGTCCGACCGAGGAGGAACCAGCCGAGGTCGGCGGCCAGGGCGGCAAAGGTGGCAAGCAGGAAAAGACCGAGGGCCGCCAGGCGCCCATGGGTGAGGGCGGCGGCCGCCATCAGGGTCGGCAGGGCCGGGATGGGAAGGCCGATGCGCTCCAGGAGAACGTTGCCGAGGACGATGGAGACGCCGTGCCGGGCGAGTTGGAGGAGGATGGGGTGCATGGCCGTGCATTGTGGCACGGCTGCTCAGATATGTAACTCAGGACCCCGGCGTGCGCAGGCGTTCAAGCGCCTCAGAAGCAAATCGCACGATCTCAGGGTCCTTGATCGCCCGCCCGATCGCCAGCGCCTGCTCCAGCAGTGCGATTGCCTTTCCGGTCTCCCCGAGACTGGCATACGCCACTCCAAGATTCCCCAGAGTGCTGCCCTCGCCGCGGCGGTCCCCGATCTCGCCATGGATCACCAAAGCCTGCTCGTAGTACCCGATCGCCTTCTCCACTTCGCCCAAGCGGTAGTAGGCACGGCCCAGGTTCCCCAGAGCGTTGCCCTCCTCGTGGCGGTTCCCGATATCCCGAGTGATGACCAGTTGCTGCTGGTAGTACCCGATTGCCTTCTCCATCTCACCCAAGCGCGCGTACGTCAGGCCCAGGTTCCCCAGAGTGCTGCCCTCCCCTCGACGATCCCCAATTTCCCTAGCGATCACCAAAGCCTGCTCGTGGTACCCGAGCGCCTTCTCCAGTTCGCCCAAGTGGTGGTGGGACAGGCCCAGGTTCCCCAGAGCGTTGCCCTCCCCGCAGCGGTCCCCGACCTCGCGAGCGATCACGAGTCTCTGCTCGTAGTACCTGATGGCCTTCTCCACCTCGCCCAAGCGGTAGTAGGCCGAGCCCAGGTTCCCCAGATCGCTGCCCTCTCCACGGCGGTCCCTGATCTCGCGATGGATCACCAAAGCTTGCTCGTAGGACCCGATCGCCTTCTCCACCTCGCCCAGATCCGCATGCGCCAGGCCCACGGTCCCCAGCAGGTCCCCCACACGCTCCTGGGCCATGGCCGCTCGAACCACTTTGCCAAGGAAGGACTCGAGGACTCGCAGCCCCTCTCGCACTCGGCCGTGTTGTCGAAGCCACTGCGATGCCGGGCCCAGCAGCTCCAAGGCCCGGTCGTACTCTCCGGCCTCGAAGAGATGATGCCCGGCTTCCAGATCCACTTCGATAAAGGGAGACGGCTTCGCCGCCGCCTCCAGGCGCTCGCCGAGCCTGCGATGGGCGGCCTTTCGGAGCGGCTCGGCGTCCGCGAAACGCTCGCGAACGAACCGCACGGTCGTGGGGTGGAGGGTGAAGCGGCGCGCCGCGGCGGCCATGCCTTCACCGGCTTGGGCGAGCACCTCCACCTGCTCCAGGAGAGACGTCCTGCGCAGCCGCTCGGCCGTGGCGAAGGCGGCCTCGTCCGTTTCTCCCTCCTCCCCCAGCACGGCCATGAGCGGCCACTCCCAGGGC
>Ga0137403_10000464_pt1 | contig 52324 bp, 49 predicted proteins | sample CZOMad2_1_16fung_FD_122057 | JGI IMG/M metagenome (GOLD analysis project Ga0137403, IMG submission 122057) | Vadose zone soil fungal communities from Angelo Coast Range Reserve, California, USA - CZOMad2_1_16fungal (Hybrid Assembly) | ecosystem: Environmental > Terrestrial > Soil > Vadose zone... | reverse complement strand
AAAGACGCCTACGAAAAGGGACAGCCGCTGGTGGACGCTGCCCTTGCCGCCGGAAGGTTGCGCTTGCGGCCAATCTTGATGACCTCATTCGCATTTGTACTTGGTTGCGTCCCGCTTTGGACCGCAAGTGGAGCTGGATCCGTCGCACGCCAGATTATGGGGACGACGGTAATCGGAGGAATGTTGGCAGCCACTTTAATCGCCGTATTGATTATTCCTGTGCTGTTCGTGGTTGTAGAAAAGCTTTCGCAGAAGAAGCCTGGCGTGAGAGTTGCGCCTGCGGCATCGCCTCTATCGGCGGAGGGAGGTGATTGAGATGACGCCAAGGAAAGAAATACTCGTCGTTGGTTTGCTGGTCATGCTGTGCGTGGGGTGCGCCGTAGGGCCCAATTACAAGAGGCCGGCAGTGCCCGCGCCTCCTGAATACAGAGGTGTACCACCGGACCAGACGGGCAAATCTGTCGCGGCTTCTTTCGGCGAACAGAAATGGTGGGACGCATTCCAGGACGAGGTTTTGAGCGACCTTATCCGGACAGCTCTCAAGCAGAACTACGATGTGCGGATCGCCGCAGCGAGGATCCTCCAGGCGCGAGCACAAGTCGGCATTTCGCGAGCTGACCAGTTGCCATCAGTCAGCGCAGGCGCAAGCGCAGTGAATGAACGCATTCCCCGGACAGTCAGCATACCCAGTATCGAGACCAGCGCGAACCAGGTGAGTCTGTCGCTCGCATGGGAGCTCGACTTTTGGGGTAAATTCCGGCGAGCTACGGAGTCTGCTCGGGCCAATCTGCTGTCGGAGGAATGGGCGCAGCGTCAAGTGCTTAGGTCGCTCGTCAGCGATGTTGCCAGCGCCTATTTTCAGTTGCGTGAATTGGACCTTGAACTCGAGATCTCGCGCCAGACCCTCGCCTCTCGAAAGGACTCGCTGCGCCTGACTCAGATACTTGCCGATGGCGGGGCCACCTCCATGCTCGATGTGCGGCAGGCTGAACAGTTGGTGTTTACCGCGGCAGCTTCTATCCCGGATCTCGAACGGCGGATCGAGCAGCAGGAAAACTTCATCGGCATTCTTCTGGGCAACAATCCTCAAGGAGTCGCTCGCGGAAGGAAGCTTGTCGATCAGCCCCATGCACTGGAAGTTCCCGCGGGACTTCCGTCCGCTCTGCTGGAGCGTCGCCCGGACATCCGCCAAGCGGAGCAACAATTGATCGCTGCGAACGCTCAGATCGGAGTGGCCAAAGCAGACTACTTTCCGCAGATATCATTGACAGCCTCCGGCGGTTATCAAAGCTCCGCTCTGACCGGTCTGTTCTCGGGGCCCGCAGGGCTTTGGACATTTGGCGGCAGCGCAATCCAACCAGTGTTTGAAGGTGGCAGGATTCGCAATCGGGTCAGGTTCGCCCAGGCGCGCACTGAAGAAGCTACGGTGGTCTATCAACAAACGGTGCAGCAGGCGTTCCGAGATGTTTCCGATGCGCTGGTCGGATACCGCAAGAGCCAGGAGTTCCGTATTCAGCAAGAACATCTGACACACTCGGCCGAAGAAGCGACGAAGTTGTCGAATATGAGATACAAGGGCGGAGCTACGAGTTACTTGGAGGTGCTCGATAGCGACACGAGATATTTCTCCGCACAGCTCAATCTGGCACAAGCCGATTTGAACGAACTCCAAGCGTTCGTGGGACTTTACAGTGCCTTGGGAGGTGGATGGGAATGATGTCGCCCGCAGGTGCAGGGCTGAAGGAGATTTGACGGACCCAACGCAACCCGATTCATGAGCCGTTTCGGAGTGGAAGCACTAGATTTTGCGTTTACAGCATTCTTCCCGTCAGATTTTTCAATCTCTGTCATGTTCCCCAGCATCTTTAGGTCTTGGAGTGGTCGAGCGATTCTGCCCTTATACAACGGGCTGCCCATATCGGCGTTCAGGACGCGTTCTTTGTGCCCGTGATCAACGCCTGGAAAATTGAACGAGGAGTTGGCAATGCTGATTGCAGGCGACATTGGCGGCACAAAGACGGACCTGGCTATCTACTCAAAGGAATCCGGGCCGCACGCACCACTGGCTCAGGCCGAAGTTCATACTGCCGACTATCCTAACCTACAGGTTATGGTCGCAGAATTTCTCGCTCAGGTGAAAATGTCCGTTCAAGTAGCCTCCTTTGACGTCGCCGGCCCAGTGATCGATGGGCGCGCGAAAGCGACCAACTTGCCCTGGGTGATGGATGAAAACTCGCTTGCCAAGGACTTGAATCTCAAGTCCGTCCACCTCATGAACGACCTGGAAGCGATCGCACGGGCAGTGCCAGTCTTGCGAGCACTCGACTTGCTCACGCTAAATGAAGGGAAGCCAGTTCTGAAGGGCCCCATCGCAATCATTGCGCCGGGGACAGGATTGGGCGAATCATTTCTCACCTGGGATGGCTCGCAGTACCTGGCGCACAGCTCTGAGGGTGGTCACTCGGATTTCGCCCCAACGGACGAGCGGCAAATTCATCTGCTCAAATACCTGCTGCAGCGCTTCGATCACGTAGGGGTCGAACGTGTCTGTTCCGGAATCGGCGTTCCCAACATTTATGAATATCTTCGCGACGAGGAGAGGATACCGGAAAGGCCCGAAGTTGCTCAATTGATTGCGTCAGCCAAAGATCACACGAAAGTAATCGTGGATGCCGCCGTTGACCCGCACAATCCAAGCGAATTGTGCCAGGCCACGATCGACATGTTGGTTTCGATTCTGGCGAGCGAAGCAGGTAATCTGGCGCTGAAGGTTTTCGCGACTGGCGGAATCTACCTGGCTGGCGGCATCGCCCTGCACCTGTTGGGCGCGATCCAAGAGCCTCGGTTTATGCAGGCGTTTACAAAAAAGGGCCGCTTCAAAGACCTGATGGTGCGGATCCCCATTCACGTCATCACTGCGCGTGCAGCGTTGGTCGGAGCTGCAACCTACGGGTTAGCAAACCTGTAGAACCCTCAGGAGTAGTCCATGAGCGAGACTTTCCCCATTGCATACGTGGCTAGAGCACGCAGGCGCCCGCGTATTCGGCCCTGATGAAACCGCCTCCAACCTCCTCGCTGCTGTGTATCAGGCCACAGCCAAGGTATGGATGGAGCCGATTCTCTCGGTGGACGAGCATCTGTCGCCGGAAGGGCGTGTGAGGAAACCATGATGCAGTCGAATGAATAACTCAAGAAGACAATAGCTGACGCAAAGACTTCAAACGATCCGACAAAAATGCAATCTGCTTTGGGGGATGCTGAGAAGTACGTTGACTCAAGAAACGGCCACATGAAGACCTGCATGAGCATGATGAACATGATGCAGAACATGCCGGGATGGGCGGGATGTTGTCCGGCCAGGACAGTCAGAAAAACGTCAGAACCGGCCTCCGAAACAATGACGTAAATGCAGGAGTTTTGCAGAGACAAGAGGTAAGGTGATCGGGATGGGATTCTACTCTCGGCACATTTTTCCGTACATCCTGAAATGCTGTTCGGCAGGGCCAGATAACGAGGAGCAGCGTCGTCCGGCAAGAATTCTACGCGACTTTTTTGCTCACGCACGAGAAAGAATTGCTTCAGAATCTCGGATTCGGCATACTGCCGGAATTCATGCGACCCGCGCCCTGGTAAGCCCACGAGCACCTGAAGACCGTGGCCGCCGAGTTGTCGTCGGCCGGACTGTAAGCGAATACACTCCCCCGTTTTTAACAAGGTGTACAATTTTTGCGAAATGCCAACCTGGACCTGCTGCGACAACCCCGGCGTTTCTTTTGTCCGTAAGGAACCGACCTCGGATGGCGGAACTCGGGAGTATTACAAGTGCATTTCATGTGGGCGTGATCACATCGTCACAAAAGACGCGAACGGTCGCGAGGTAGACCACAAGGAGATTTAGCTACCTGCTTTTGCCGGGCGGTTGTTTTCCCTTCGCAATTACACGTCTATCTCGGTGCGGATTTGTCCGCGGTTGGCCTATAGCAAGCTCACACTTCTCTCCAGGCTTAGCGCCGCAAGTAGGGCAGCGAACCGAGAGGGGTAGCTTTTCTTTGGCTTTCATCGTCGCGTGATGCGACTGTACCTGTGGAAAAGATGGTCAATTGTGAACACTCCCGCGCTCGGTACGATAGCGCAATAGCGTGTTGCTGCGACTAAAGACCCAGCTTGGCGAGAATGTTGCTTTCAATGGAAAGCTCAAATGTCACCGATTGATCTTGGTTTAAGCTCTGCGCCTTCGCTTCTGCTTGGGCCTGCGTCAGGCCAAGTTGCACCAGAACATCGGAGATGGCGTCGGGGGAGAAAGCTTTTATTGTCGGTAATGTGTCCGTTTCGCGCTCGACGGATACATCGTACATATTATGGCCGCAGTTTTTTGGGGTCCTTTTCGGACTGTCACTTTGCATATAACCGGTGGCATCGCTTCTCCAGTGGATTCTGGATTCTAGGCGGCTGTAAGCAGTTCGGCAAGCGACCAAATGTGGTCGGTAAGGCCCGCTTCCATGGCGGGGTGATTTTGAGACTCGAATAAACACGACAGAAGTTGTAATACGCGAAGTGCAGTGCGACAGCAGTCTCGATTGCCCTGAGAGCACCCAATCCCCCAATGACGCGGGCGGGAACGCCAGACGAAGCGGTCATGCAAGCGGGCATCGAACGAATTTGTTCGGTCGGCTGCCGACCAGACTAACTTTCCGCGACGATAGGGGAATTTGCATTTTTGTTCACTGACGGACCAGCGCGGCGGACCTCACCTACATGAACGCAGTACGCAGCAGAACCCCCCTTGTGATGACTATTGAGAGAGCGTAGATCATGCCTTCGAGTTTTGAGAACCCGAGTCAAGCAGCTTTCGGAGCGCCACTCACAGCTTGCCGCCCCAGCAAACGCTGCGCCTGCGTCAACTCCCTTATGTGTAATCGATTACATAGCCTAGCCTAGCCTAGCCTTAACCTAGCCTAGTTGCTGCTGGCCATTACCATGCTGCCATGGACGCGAGATGGGTTTTGAGTATTGCTTCTATATATAGAGGAAGCGCATCAGATCTCTTCTGACGTGGCGAAGGTTCATTAGATCTTTCAGGCGGCAGATCTTGCGACCCTCGCGGGCGACACAGTTGCAGAGGACCAGGTTCGATCGGTCTACAATGTGCCGTCCGCGGTTCGCTTGCTACAACTTCGCTTTGGGTGCTTCTTCGCGAGCGGGCTTACTTGTGTCTTTGCACGCTCTCGAATCCCTTTTCAAATTGGGTGACGAGCGGAGTTTCTCCGGACTGGAGACCGCTCTCCCCCATGACGCGCCAGAGGTAATTGCCTCTTGGCCCGTGCGCATCGTACACGGCCAGTAGATCTTCCGAAGGACGGCTTGTCACCAGGATGATGATGTCGGCTTCGGAGGCCTGGTACACGAGTGTTAGCTTGCCCCAACTTTGGATGGCGTCCTGCACGGCCCCGATCGCGTTCCGATCTTCGGGTAGCAGATTCGTATCGAATTGGTCTCCGTCGTAGGAGGCGACGTAGACATAGCGTGCATTCGCCAGAGTGCCCGGAAAAGCTGGTACGGTTGGGCTACTGGGCCTCGGCGCAGCAGCGGCGCAAATTGCTGTCGCCACAATCAGGCTCATCGCCAGCAGAGAAAATCGCTTCATTTGAATGCCTCTTACGTATTAGATGCGTGAGTAGAGGGCGGAGATGCTGTCTCAGATCAACGTGTTACGTGACCGGTGATGCCGAGCCGGGGGGATATTTCTGCGGCTTCGAATTCTTAATTGTCAGCGATCTGCATCGCGAACGTACCAAACTAGCCTCTGAAGGACTTCAGATCAAACAACGTTCCGCGCACCGTTGAATTCTTTAAACGAGACGGCAGATGGGTTTCATTTCGCGTCGCCCGATTGCGCTGAGTCTCGGAAAGGTAGCTGTACTTCCAGGGAATCCAGCCAAGCCTCGAAACATGAACGAGAGCCAGGTTCTATACGGAGGAAGCGTAAGCCCATAGCGGAAGCGTCATTCCACACTACCTCCGCTTTCGCACGAAAGGTTTGTGGCTCCGCGCCGGGAAGCCCGAACTGGACTGTGACTACACCTTCGACCGCGGCAGGTCCAAAGCGACTAAGAGCAAGTCCATCCTCGCTCACATTAATAATCTTCCCCGCGAAAGTCTCCCCCGTGTGGCACAAAAGCTCGACAGGTACGTCAACCTTGTGGCGACAATATCTGCGGTGCTCGCGTTCCATCCTGGGAAGCGCTACTTCGAGAAGGCTTCGCAGTTGCTTATCCTGAACCGGCTTGCCGAGCACAAAATTTGCTCCCGCATCAACCGCCGTACTCACGCTGGTTGTGCCGTTCACGACGGCGACGACGACCGATGCCTTGTTGGAACGACTGCCGCGTATCTCGGTGAGCACGTCCGTCGCTCCCGAGACACCGTCGCAGTCAATGATGAAGCCATCGAGATGCCGTCGAGTTGCGAGTTCAATGGCGCTTGCAGCATCTGTGCGCATTTCGAGTTCGACACTCGTCGCGCAAAAGCCGGTTCGGAAGACATCCAGCAACGTCGCGTCGCTGGTCAGTAATAAGCAGTTCAGACGCATTTTCTCAGTCCACGTAAACGAGCCGAATCCTCAAGTGACAAAGGTACATTGGAAGTTGGCGATGCAAGAGCACGCCCACTTTTGTGACGGTGGGCGGCTCCTGGGAATAATTGCTACATCTTGATGGTTACCGGTTCGGTGAGTGTGAAGCTGAGGGCTGACTCGGCGGGCAGGACAATCTCTTTCTCCCCGGTGTAAGCCGCTCCCGCGGTTCCCGCACCTGCACCTAGTGCCGCGCCGATGAGGGCGCCCTTGCCACCACCGGCCAGACCCCCGATTAGGGCCCCACCCCCGGCGCCGCCGCCGATGAAGGTGGCGGTACGTTTGCCCTTGCCCTTCTGGTAGCGGTTGACTGAACTTGTTTGGACGTCGTAGCTGTCTTTGTTTAGCGTGACGGTTTCGAGCACCAGCCGGAGTTCGGCCGCACCCTTAAAGCGGCCCTGTGGCACGGCTTCAACGATTCTGCCTAGTGCCTTGGCTCCTGCGGGCACTATTACTTTGCCATTTACTTCCACGGGTCGCGCGACGATGGCGCTGAAGTGGTCGCCCTTCGCGCTGAGCTTCGAGCCCACCGCGCTAGCCAGGCGCACGGTGACCGCGGTACCTGGGGGGAGGGTGACTTGCTTACTACCGAGTATATTTGACGCGGCCGAAGCTTCTGCGTTTTCGCCTGCGGGTTTCATTGAGCAAGCAACGGACGTCCAAAGAAGAAGGAGCAAGAAACTATGAAGAGCCAAGCGCCGATTCATGAATGCCTCCTGATGCAGAATCTTGATCGTAGCTTGAGCAGCGACTAGATTGAGGGAGGAAGGTTCAAAGCGGGTGACGGAAGTAACTGCGGTTGAGAACGGCGGCGTGTGTCAGGGCCGACGGCGCTGTCGCTTTTCTTTGGAGGCACGATGAGGATTGAAAAAATCTCCGCTGTGACACTGAAGGTGGCTAGCATGCTGGATTCTGTCCGGTTCTACAGGAATGTTTTGGGCATGGAGATTGTTTTCGGAGGGGAAGATGCGTTTTTCTCTTCGCTTCGCGCCAAGTACGGCAGCGCCCCTATCCTTAATCTAGAGCAGGGTCGTTCGGTACCTGGTTGGGGACGGATGATTTTCTACGTGGCGGATGTGGATGCGTTCTGGGAGTACTTGCGGGGAAAAGGATTTAATCCGGAGAGTCCGCGAGACGCCTCCTGGGGCGAGCGGTATTTCCACATGTCTGATCCGGACGGCCACGAGTTGTCGTTCGCGCGTCCGATCTAGCAGTCTTTCAACAACCGCAAAAACTCATCCTCATCGAGGAGAAGCTTGCGAAGAGACGTGCGCAACATTGGTGGGCGCACGTTTTGTCCGGGATGGGGTTCCCGGAATGAAACAAGATTCGGGATACGTTCCGAGTTCATGAACGATCTTATTCGTCTTTTGGGCGGTGTAGCCCGGCTTTCGGAGCACGCAGACGAAGCGTCTCCACGGGACTGAGTGGGTAGCTCGGGCATCAGTTAGACTTTAGGCCTCTAGCGGTCTGGACACAAACGACTCCGAGGTGTCGTGAGTTCGTTGAAAGGGCCAAAACGCGTCGCTGGGACGGAGTGAAGGAAGACTGCCATGCCGGAAGGAGGTCGGATGGCGTACTACAAAGTTCGGATTGAGGTCTGGTGCGGGTAATGCTTCGTGCATCTCGTTCAAAGGCAGATGTGGTGAGCGTTCGATTGCACAGCCCGCCAATGGGCATGCGAGTTCACCTTAAGACCTTCTGTACCACGCTAAGTGACCGGTTACCTTGCGGCTGCCGTTTGAGCAGCCTCAGGCTCCATGCTGCAGTCACATACATTGCGAAACACTCCAATGCAAATGGGAAGAAACCCAAATATCCCGGTATCGGCATCTCAAAGATTTTCCACTGCTGGAACATGGGAAAGATATAGTGCCACTTTGCAGCAGCCCAATAATTCCAGAACTCCCATAGCCAGCCGCAGACGAAACCAGAAAGCAGCAATGCATAGAAACGAGAGCGACGGCCTTGGCGGAAATCGTCGATGAGCGAGGGCAGATCGAGTTGGTAATTAATCGGATCGAGGAGAAAGATGAAGCCAATCCAGACCAGAACAAACAACCGTCTGGCCATAGTCTGAGGTAGGATCAGTGGCAGCAGTAAACAGGTTGCGCCAAATAGGACCATCCACCGCTGAACCACTCGAGAGAATGTGATACTGTCGGCGGGGCGGAACCAGCCGAAGCATTCAATCAGGTCTGCAGTTTCAAAAATTCCGGGCGTAATCGTCGCAAATGACCACGCATATCCGAGCAATGCGAGCGGCCAAGCTTGGGGCACGCCAGCATACGTCCAATTTTGCAAACGAAGATTGTAAGCCTCAAAAATCAACCAGAGTGGAACTGAGAGTAATGCAACCCCAGCAAACTGCCCGGGAGCATCGTGCAGACGGGAATGCCCTCGCATGGCCAGCACGGCGGCGTCCGCGAGCAGGATGTAGCAAGTCCACGCGATCGGAGTAGAGTAAATCGCCACCGGCTGAAAGCCGGCGAAAACAAGTATTTCTCCGGACAGGAGCCCTACCAGCCCGGCCAAACCATAGAAGGCCAGCCGTCTTTCCCTATGGCGAAAAAATCCAATTACCAGAACCGTTGTGATCAAAAACGTAATCGCCAGCCCCAGTTGCGTCATCGCCTGATGATACCCCACCATCAGTTACCGTGGCCCTTACCCCCGCGTGGCTCCACCGGTTGAACATCAGCGCTGGTGCTTCGGCCTCAGCTGCCGTGGCTAGTCCATCGGGGCCAGTTGCAGATAGGTCACGTAGGCCACATAGGCCATGAGACCGCTCACCAGCAGAATCACCCAACAGATTACCTTGTTCCAGGGCATACTCCCCCCAACTCTAGCCCTCTTTGGCTCACGAACGCGAACAACTGGGCTGCGTTGCGGACTGGCGTGCTTTTTATTAGGCCGCCGGAGTCGAGCTTGCCGTAGAGTAGGAGATTATTGCCTTTTGTAAACAGTCTTCCCATTCACCAAACACCATGATCCATGGTCAGAACAGCTCGCTTCTTTTTCCTCAGCTCCCTACCAGCTAGCGAGCCGGCGGCGCCGGTGAAAACGCATCGCATAGATACCTAGATTAACGACACAGACGGCGACACCAAAGCCGGTGAGCAGGCCAGGCGGAATGTTCGGATACACCAGAGCGTCGAGATGATGCAGCAGAAATCCACCCTGGTATGGGGCAATGCCGGCACGGGTCTCCAGCCAATTTTCGGCCCATGTCAGCGGGCAGATCCAAGGCAGGAGTTCGATCAGGATGCCCCACACCAAGCAGCCGAGGTGTAACCAACGCAACACTGGACGGCGGCGCGTGACCGAGACTCCGAATACGACCCACAGAATGAACAGCAGGTGCAACGCCAGAATCGCGGCTGCCAATGCGGAATACACATTACCGTTTCCTTACGCAGCCTTCTTTTGCTGCGCTCTCGTCTTAGCCCAGCGAGCGCGCTGTGCCGCAGCGATCTTCTTCCGTACAGCTTGGCTCATCGTGCGCACTGGTGCGGAGCCTTCCGCTCGTCTTGTTCCTGCCCATCGCGCTCTCTGGGCTGCAGCTATCTTCCTCCGCGCAGCCGCCGACATCGTCCGGCGTTTTCTTGCACCTTTCATCTGCGCAAGCTTGTGTGATTACTTCCGACTAACTTACTCAGTGCTGCGATTGCCTCGTCTAAGCGACTTACTTGCTGGACCGCATGATTCCGTTCTTGCTGCAGTTCATTTAACACTCCGGCGAAATTCGCCTTGGTTATTCCCCTCATTTTGTCCGGAATTACTCCGCCGTTCATACTACACATTTGGCCTACCTTTGGGTACCAGTGCCAGGCATCCGTGTTGTTGCAACCAGAAAATGTCGTATTAACTGCAACGAGACTCTGTCACCCCCATGGGCGTTTAAGTAACGGCCGCTAAAGCAGGGCGGCCGGAGAGATTGTAGATGCGCGGCACGGGTGTTTTTCGTTTCTGCGCCGAGGTGAGGAGCTTAGGGCGTTGGGCGTGTTCTTCGAGCGGCAGGGGCAGTGCGAGAAGAAGCTGATCTCCGCGATAGACGCGCAACATGCCATCCAAGTGATGCGAGAGCTCGACCGTTTCTCCGGCATAGCCGCGATGGCCCGGCAGGGGCGGGAGCGCGATGGACTGCGCGCCTAAGGTTACGGTGTGGTCGGCGGCGACGACGCGTTGATAGTGCAAGGCCAAGCAGCGGGCGAGATCGAAGCGGCGCGGCAGGGAGCGGAAGTCCGAAGCGGCGTCGGCGGCGACTTGGGCAAAGCGCTGATTGTAGTCGTTGCAGAACTGGTCGAGCACGGCGTTGGCCGCCGGCAAAGTGGTGGCATGGGCGAGGCGAAGTTCGCTGACCAGACGGTCCTGAAAAGTGCGCCAGGCGCGTTCGATGCGGCCCTTGGCTTGGGGAGAGTAGGCGGGGATCTGTTCGATGCCGAGCTGCTCCAGAGCGCGTCCGAGTTGAGTGGGAGCTTGTTTTCCGGCGAGTTGTTCGGCGAGGGTCCAGTGGGAATCGTTGCGCTGGAAGATCGAGTGGCGGTCGCGGTAGAGGCTGAGCGGGACCCCATGAGTGGCGATCATGGAGCGCAGAGCACGGAGATAGCCGATGGTATTTTCGGCCTCGAGTTGGAAATGAGCGGCGAGGATCTGGCCGGTGGCGTCGTCCTGAAAGCCGAGGAGAGTGAGCTCGGGGCCCCGGCCTTGGAGCCAGTCATGACGGCTGGCATCGGTGAGGGCCATCATGCCGAAGCGCGGACGGGGCGGGCGTCGAGAACGATACTTGCGAGGCCGGCGTTTCTGCGGAGACGCTAGTTTTGCGGCGCGCAAGATGCGGCGCACGGTCTCGCGGCTGACCGGGAGGTTTTCCTGGTCGCGAAGTTTTTCCGCGAGATGAGAATCGTTGAAACCCTGATACTTGCCGCGAGCCAGGCTCAAGATCAACTCCTTCTGGGGAACAGAAACAGCCCAGGGCATGGCGCGTCCGCGATTGCCGTGCTGCACCCAAGCCACGGAATCGGGTTGATAGCGGCGTTTGAGCCGCTGCACCTGGCGCTCGCTCAGCTGTAGCAGGCGGGAGGCTTCGCGTACGCTCAGCCTCCCACCTGCTGCATTCTCTATCACTTTCACTCGTTGGAACTCTTTCTGACTCATCGTCACCATCCTTAGAGGGTGACAAAGTCTCGTTGCAGCTATGGGGTGACATTATCTTGGAGCATCTACACAGCCATCCCTTCCCCCTTGACGAACCCCCGCCTCCCCCGCTACCATTCATTAAGTTTGCTCTACGGAGCAGACCTTGGATTTCATGCAGAGTGGCTGAGGGACGAGCCCTACGAAGCCACGACAACCGGATCAGAATTCATTTTCTGGTCGCCCGGTGTCAACTCTCGCCCTACACAGGGGGAACATGAGATTCGGGGTGCCGAATTCTTAGCATCTCGTTCCTCTTTTCCTCATTCGACAGGGAAAGAGGATTTCGCTTTTAGGGCACTTTCTGGACGGCTCGTCCCGCCGCTACTCCGAAGCGAGTAGCCCATGACATACGAATTGCGCTGTCGCGAATGCGGCAAGAGCTGGGGAAACCAACCCCGTTCCATCTGCGACGATTGTTTCTCTCCCCTCGAAGTTTTCTACGATTATGAAGCCGTGCGCCCCACGTTTACCCGCGAGCGGATCGCCCAGGGTCCGGCCAGCATGTGGCGTTATTTCGCCCTGCTGCCGCTGCCGCAAGATTATCGGCCCACGGTTCCGGCCGGTTTTACCCCACTGCTCGAGGCGCCACGCCTGGCTCAAAAGCTGGGCGCGAAGCGCCTCTATCTGAAAAACGACGCGGTTTGTCAGCCCTCCCTTAGCTTCAAAGACCGCGTCGTCGCAGTGGCTCTGGCCCAGGCCCGTAATTTTGGCTTCGATACGGTTTCGTGCTCGTCTACAGGAAACCTCGCCAACTCAGTTGCGGCGCAGGCGGCCCGCAACGGATTCAAGGCCGTGATTTTCATTCCCGCCGACCTCGAACCGGCCAAGATTCTCGGTACCCAGGTTTTTGGAGCGAAACTGATACGCATCTTGGGAAGCTACGACCAGGTCAATCGCCTGTGCTCCCAGATCGCCGACGAGCGGAATTGGGGCTTCGTCAACGTCAACCTGCGTCCCTATTACGCCGAAGGCTCGAAAACGGTTGGCTTTGAAATCGCCGAGCAGCTGGGATGGCGTCTGCCTGACAACGTCGTCGTCCCCATGGCGGGCGGATCGCTGATTGTGAAAATCAAGAAGGCGTTCGACGAACTCGCCTTGCTGGGCCTGGTAGAAGCCAAGCCGGTGAAATTCTTTGGTGCGCAGGCCACCGGCTGCTCGCCAATTTCGACCGCGGTGAAGGCTGGCAACACTGACATCGATCCACAAAAGCCGTCAACCATCGCGCGGTCGCTGGCCATCGGCAATCCCGCCGACGGACACTATGCGATTAAGGTCATCACCAAAAGCGGCGGCTGGTCGGAGGATGTTTCTGATCCTGAACTGGTCGAGTGCATCCAACTGCTGGCGGAAACGGAGGGCGTTTTCACCGAGACCGCCGGCGGCGTAACTGTCGGGACTGCGCGCAAGCTCTACAGTCAGGGACGGATCTCACCCGACGAGACAACGGTGCTCTGCATTACAGGCAACGGGTTGAAGACCACCGATGCGCTCGCCGGCAAGTACCAAGCCGAGGAGCCCATTGCACCCAAGGTCGCCGAGTTCGAAAAATACATGGAGAGAACGCTGAATGCTTCCCCGAAAGACGTTCCGGAAACTGTGGAGGTCTAGGTGAACATTACAGTTCAAATTCCGACGGCGCTGCGCCGTTTGACCGCGGGCAACGCTCGAGTCACTTGCTCGGCGGCCAATCTGGGAGAACTGTTCACTGCTCTCGACCAGCAGTTTCCCGACCTCAAACCTCATCTGCGGGATGAAGCGGGAGAAATTCGCCGATTCCTGAACGTCTATGTGAACGAAGAAGACATCCGCTTCCTGGGCGGAAACAAGTACGCGTTTCAGGACGGAGACGAAGTACTGCTCGTGCCATCCATCGCCGGCGGCGCAAGATAGCTGTCATCCTGAGCTCCGCTCGGGATGACAGGAGCTAAGGACTTCCGAGAAAATTCACGCCTGCTTGCTGAAGGCCGCGCGAATACGCTGGCCTACGATCGCATCTTCGCCGGGCTGCAACATCCATACTCCCACCACGAGCGTGTTTGCGTCCGCTGGAATGCCCTGGTTGGGCTTTTGCCCGGTGTTCGGGTTCAGTTCAATCGAAGGGTTCCCGCTGCGCAAAGCGGCGACGATCTGGCCGGTGGTGACTCCAGCGACGGCCGGGTCGAAGCGTATCAGGAGATGTGGAACGTGGTTGGCGATCTTCGGAACCACCGTCTCCGTCGTGACTGAAGGGATGCCCTTCACCTCAGCAATGATGCGATCGACTCTCTTCTGATAGTCGCCTTGCATCGACTCTTCCGTGTGGGAGAGGACCCAGTCGACCGCCGCGACCATGCCCACAATCTGCTCCTTGGCTACCTTCATGCCGCGGCCGATTCCCTCTTCCGGATTGTTGTTCTCATGGGCTAGGTCGGTCAGGCTTTTTCTGCCAAGAAGCAGGCCTGCGTTTTGTGGACCGCGCATCCCCTTGCCCCCTGAGAACGCCACCAGGTCGAAGCCCATCGCAGTGTACTTCCACAGATTCGAGATCGGAGGCATGTCCGCGGCGGCGTCCAGGTGGCATGGAATCTTGTACTCGTGCGCCACCCGCAGCCACTCTTCCCGGCCGATCTGCGCGCTGCCCGCGATTCCGACCTCATCTTCCGCAGCATTGAAAAAATTTGTCATCACCGCGTTGCCTGCGCCGCATGCGCGCTTGTAGTCATCGAGGGTGACGACTTCCGTCACCCGCGCTCCGCAGAGATACATGGCGCGGTCATAGCCATAGCGGTGCGCATGTTGCACGACGACCTGGTTCTTCATGCCGTCAATCGCCTGTGGCATGTCCAGGACATTGCATCGGTTTGCCTGTTGCATGCAGGCGGCGGTGGCCAGGCTGATGGCTCCCGAGGCCCCCGAAGTCACAATCGCGCCCTCACACTTGAGGCGCTGAGCTATGTACTCGCCTGCTTTTCGCTGCAGATCGTGCAGCCGTACAGGATGGAGCGCGGCCTTCTGCACCGCAGCCAGAACCTCGGGGGGCATGCACGCAGCCGTTAGCGTGGTATAGGTGCCCGCCGCGTTGATGATCGGTGCGACGCCGAGCTTCGCGTAATAGTCATCACCATCTGGCGGTACGACCGGCGACGAAAGAGTCTTGGCGGACGAAACCAGAGGCACCGAGCTCAGCGCCGCGGCGAGCGAACTGGCCCAACGAACGAAACGGCGGCGGGACAGAAATTCTGCTGGAGATTCATTCGCTGCCAACATGCGGTTCGCTCCTGATGTCAAGAAAGTTGCAATCAATCTGCCCTGGGTTCGGGTTTCCGGTCCCAGCGATGGTCCTTCAATTTGCGCAGGAGCGCCGCATCCAGCACTCCCGCATCGCTGGTCGCAATATTCTGCCGCACATGCTCGGGCTTTCTCATCCCGACGATAATGGTGCTTACCGCCGGGAAGGAGAGAATATAGCGCAGCGCCATCTGCGGCAGCGTAAGGCCAGGCGGCAGCACGGTCTTTAATTTCTCCACCCTCTCGATGGTTGGAGGGAGATTCTTCGAGCCGAAGTACATGGCACGCCAGTCGCCCTGGGGAAATTTTGTTTCCAGAGTCATCTTCCCGCCCAGGCTGCCTTCGTCCAGCGGCACGCGCGCGATTACACCGACATTCAGCTCCTGACAAACCGGGAAAAGCTTGTCCTCGGGGGCTTGATCAAAAATGTTGTGGATCACCTGTACCACGTCCACCAGGCCAGTGCGCAAAGCCTTGAGTCCATTTTCGGGCTCCCAGCGATTGAGGCTGAGGCCGAAGTGGCGAATGATTCCATCACGCCTGAGCTTCTCGACCGTATTGCGAAATTCAGGTTCGTTGGTCCAGCTGTCGTGCCAAACGTGAAATTGCAGCAGATCGATGGAGTCGACTCGAAGTTGTTTCCGGATCAGGTCGGCGTGCTTGAAAACATGGTCCGCGGGAAAAACATCCTGATACTTGTATGAAGATCGCGCCGGCCACTTGAGATTCATTGGCGGAATTTTGGAAGCCGCATACAGCCGCTTGCTGGGATTCGGAGGAGAAGCATTCTTGGACAGAATCTGGCCCAACAGGCCATCGCTCTTGCCTTCGCCATAGGCCCAGGCAGTGTCGAAGAAGTTGCAGCCCAGGTCGGTGGCCAACTGCAGAGCATCCAGAGATTCGCGGTCTTTGGAGCCGCTCCATCCGCTCATGCCCCAGAGTCCGTGCGCCATCTCGCTGACTTTAAAGCCTGTGCGGCCGAGTTCCCGGTATTTCATGGTCCTCCTCAGGGTGGCCTAAGCCCCTTCGATTGTATCTGTTACGGGCGCAAAAATGTATTGTGCGGCGATTGCCGCCAGTGTATCATCTAACTAACTGGTTAATTAATGCGAGATTAGATATGAAAGCGGCTCCCTCCAAACCGCGTTTGGGTTCCCGCGGTCGGCCCGAAGAAAGCCGTGCCGCCATCCTGCAGGCTGCGGTCCGTGAATTTTCCCGCGAAGGCGTGGCCGGCGCCCGTACCGACGCCATTGCGCGCGCCGCCGGAGTGAACAAGGCCCTGCTCTATTACTACTTCAAGGACAAGGAAACTCTCTACGGCGCGGTTCTCGACCAGGTTTTCGGGGGATTGAAGCAGAGCATTGAGAAGGCGTTGTCCAGCGATCTGCCGCCCCGGGAAAAATTGCTGGCCTACGTGGGAGCGCACTTCGACTACATTGCCAGTCATCCCCTTTACCCCAGAATCACGCAGAGCGAAATGATGCGTGCGGCTCGCGGCAAAGCGCCACAACTGCAGCGCATCGCGAAGCAATACCTGGTCCCGGTGTTCGGCAGGGTTGCATCCGTTATCGAGGAAGGGCAGGCTTCGGGTGACTTCCGCCCAGTGGATCCCATGCACTTTGTTCCCTCCATGATCGCAGTCATCGTATTTCATTTCATCAACGCGCCCGTTCTGCGCATGGTCAAAGGGATCGACCCGCTGGCGCCGGAATTACTGGCCGCCCGCCGGGCCGCGGTGATGGACTTTATCTCGGCGGCACTGTTCACTCAGGCAGCGAGTTCCAAAGGAGAGCGAAAGTGAACCCGCGCAATAAATTTCTGATCGTCCTCGCGGTCATACTGGCCGCGTCAACGACCTACTATTTTGTTTCGACGCCGCGCTCCAGCGACTTGGTGCTGATTGGCACCGTGGATTCCAACCAGATCATCGTCAGTCCCCAGATGCAGGGCCGGATTGCCAAGCTGCTGGTGGACGAAGGCACGCAAGTCAAGCAGGGAGATCTGATCGCCATACTCGACCCTTCGGAACTGGAAGCCGAAGCGCGCGCGGCCGCCGCCATGATCGACAGCCTGCGTTCGCAAGTCTCGGCCACGCAAGCTACCAGCACCGCGACCCACGGTTCAACTTCGAGCAACGTAGTGAATGCACAATCGAGACTGCAATCCGTTCGCGCCCAGTTGTTGCAAGCAGAGGCCATGCTGCAACGCACCGAAAGCGACAGCCGAAGAATGATCGAGCTAGCGAAACAGGGCGTTGCCTCCGACCAGGACCGGGTGCAGGCGGAAAGCAATCTCAAGGCGCAGGCGGCGACGGTCCAGTCTCTGAGAGACCAGGTCAGCGCAGCCGCAGCCGATTTGAACACAGCCCTTGCCAACACGCACCAGGCCAATGCGGCTGCCAGCACCGTGCAATCGACTCGCGGTCAACTGGCCAACGCCGAGGCCCAGCTTAAGGAAGCTGAAGTCCGCCTGGGCTACACCAAGATTTACGCGCCCGTGAACGGCACCGTATCCGTGCGCGCCGCCCGTGAAGGCGAAGTCCTCACCGCGGGGCAGCCCATTATCACTGTGGTCGATTTGCGCGATACCTGGGTGCGCGCTGCGATTCCGGAAACTGAGTCCGATCACATCGGTCTGGGCGACACGCTCCGTATTCGCCTGCCCGGCGGCACCCTCACCTCAGGCAAAGTGTTCTTCAAAGCACCCGAGGCCGATTTCGCCACCCAGCGCGATGTGAGCCGGCGCAAGCGCGACATCAGAACCATCGTCCTCAAGGTCCGGCTGGACAATCCCAGAGACGCATACGTGCCGGGCATGACGGCCGAGGTTCTGGTTTCGCAGGATCAACTCAAGGCGACGGCCGCCAACACAGGCACAGGCGTGGACAAACAGCAGTGAGTGCAAATCATGGTTGCTGACTTCAAACCGAATGGCGCATCCGGCGCGCGCGAGCCCGCGACGAATGGGCGCACGAAGCCGGCCAACCCAGGCAATGCCATCGAAGTGGACCACATCGTCAAGAAGTACGGAGACTTCACTGCCGTCAACGACGTCTCCTTCAACGTAAAGGAGGAAGAAATCTTCGGGCTGTTGGGTCCGAACGGAGCTGGGAAATCGACGCTGATCCGTATGATGACCACGCTCATCCCAATCACCGCAGGAGCGGCGCGGGTTGCCGGACACGACGTCAGCAGGGACCCTGACGGTGTTCGCCGCACTATCGGCGTAATTCCCCAGGCCCTGACCAGCGATCTTGACCTGACCATCGAAGAGAACCTCAACATCTACGCCAAGCTCTACGACGTGCCCGCGCAAAAGCGCAAGGCCGCAATCGACGAGTTGCTGGAACTCGTAGACCTGACCAAGTGGCGCGGGGCGCAAACCAAGACACTTTCCGGCGGCATGCGGCGGAGGCTGGAGATTGCGCGCGGCCTGGTCCACAGCCCGCGAATATTTTTCCTGGATGAACCGACGACCGGGTTGGATCCCGTATCCCGCGTGGCGGTTTGGGAAATGCTTACCAACATCAAATCACACCGCCAGCTCACCATCCTGATCACCACGCACTACATGGACGAGGCCGACCGGCTGTGCGACCGCATTGCCATTGTTGATCACGGCAAGCTGGTGGCGCTCGACACGCCGCCCGCGCTGAAAGCCAGCGTGCCGGGCTCCAATGTGATTGAAGCGCAGTTCGAGAACGCTCCCGCGGATTGGGAAAAGACTCTGCACGAACTGAATGGCGTCACTTCGGTGCAGCACGAAGGGGCGGGAATGTACCGCGTGCTGACCGGCGACGGATCGCGGACCACCACGGAACTCGTGGAAACAGCAGTGCACGGGGGAGTCACGGTGAAATCGCTCTCCGTGCAGAACACCAGCCTGGACGATGTTTTCGTCCACTACACGGGAAGACAGTTGCGCGACGAACTGGTGAAAGCGCACAGCTTTGTCATGCCTCCCAGACCAGGAATGCAGCCATGAACCGGATGTTCGCCATCGTCGAGCGCGAAATGCGCAAATTCTTTCGCTCTCCGGCACTGATGTTTGTTTCGATGGTTTTCCCGCTGGTGCAGCTTATCGTGTTGGGAAACGCCTTCGGCGGCAAGATACGAGATGCCCGTCTGGGACTGGTCGACCAGGATGGCGGAACTCAAGCGCTGAAAATTCGCGAGGCTTTCGATTCGGTCCGCGCCAACATCCGCACGTTCGAGCCAATTTATTACACTGATCCCAGACAGGCGATGGAAGACGTGCGCGACGGAAAGCTGGAGGGCGCCGTCATTATCCCTTCCCAGTATTCCCGGAAGGTTTACGAACAAGACCAGCCGCAGATTGCCTTGGTGGTGGACAACAGCGACAATTTCATGAGTGCCGCACTTGAGGACGAGCTCTCGCAGATCACGGCTGCGCTGAACAATCCCACGGTCGAGCCGCGTCTTTTGCAGAAAACCGTACTCCAGATTGTCGAACTCTATCCCTACATCGAATACATGAAATTTCTGTTACCGGGCTCGATCACACTGGCGATATTCATGTCCGTCATGATCGGTGGCGGCATGCTCTATATCGATGACAAGGCCCGCGGAGTGCATGAAGGCTACCTGGTGACGCCTATCACCAAAGCAGAACTTGTCCTGGGTTTAAACGCTGCCAGCGTGGTGAAGGCGGTGATGGTGGGAGTGGTCATCACTGTAGTGGGCTGTTTGCTGGCCGGTGTGGGCACGCTATCCAGCTTCTCGACCGCGCTGGGCTTGTTACTGATGATTTTGCTGACGGCGGCGGCTTTGAACACGATGATGTTTCTACTGGTCGTCCGTGTGGATGACCCGCTCGTGCCGAGAGCAATTTTCGGGATCTTGAATACCCTGCTGTTTTTTCCCAGTGGGGCGGTCTATCCCATCCAGGCATTCCCATGGTGGCTGCGTGCGATCGCGCAAGTGGATCCGTTCACGTTTGCGGTGCACGGTTTCAAGACTCTGCTGCTGAAAGAAGCGGGATTGTCCGCCATCGTGCCGGATATTATCTATCTCTCCATATTCGCGGTGGTTGCGCTGAGCATAGCGACGCCTCTGTTCAAACGCACCCTCTAACGGCAGTGAATGTGTGGTCGCGGCCGGCCCGCCCGCGGCTCTTGACTTTGCAATCTTTGCGGGCGAGTCGCCCGCAACCACACTAACCAAGGGAACTTTTACCTCTGTCCCGAAGTCTATTATGCTTAGAGAACCATGACATTGCTGGATGCCACACCCTACGACCCAGCCCCGGCGCGCCGTCGCAAGATCAAGATTCTCGTTGCCGTAGTCGTCATCCTGGTTCTGGCAACCGTAGTGTGGACGAATCGATACTGGTCAGAAGAGCGGGTCGTGGACAAATTCTTCGCCGCCCTCGAGAACAAAAACTACGAAACGGCCTATGGAATTTATTATGCCGATCCGCAATGGAAGACGCATCCCGATAAGTATTCCAAGTATCCCTTGAACCAGTTCATTCAGGATTGGGGTCCCGGCGGACAGTGGGGGCTCATCCGGAACTATAAAGTGAATGGCTCCAGCACCTGTTCGAGTGGCGCCAGCGGTGTTGTCGTAGATGTCATCGTTAACCAGCGCGCCGAGCACGCTCAATTGTGGGTGGAGAAGTCCGACAAGACGCTGAGCCCTCCGCCCTGCGAGCTCCTGTTTCGTTGACCGGCCTAGACCCGCTCCGCAGTCAGCTGTTCGAGAGTTTTCAGAAGAGAAGCTTCATCGCCCACGTTCGCGCATGCTCTTGAGCGGTCGATCTGGCGCATCAGTCCGCACAACACTTTGCCCGGGCCGACTTCCACGAATGTCTGGATTCCTTTCGCGATCAGCAGGCGCATTGACGGGTCCCATTTCACGGCGCCGGTGACCTGCCGGACCAGCGCATCGCGGGCGCGGCCGGCGTCTTCGACTAACTCTGCGTCAACATTGCATACGACCCGAATTACCGGCTTTTGGATTCCCAGCGACTGCAAATCCGCAGCCAGCCTGTCCTGGGCGGGCTTCATCAGCGAACAGTGGAAGGGCGCGCTGACCGACAGCATGATCGCCCGTTTAGCGCCGCGTTCGCTGGCCAGCTTGGTGGCGCGCTCGACTGCCGCAGCGTGGCCGGAGATAACGATCTGTTCCCCGGAATTGATATTTGCAGGCTCGCAAACTTCGCCTTGGGCAGCATCCGTGCACACTGCGGTGACTTTCCCCAGGTCCATCCCCAGAATTGCGGCCATTGCGCCCACGCCAACGGGGACAGCCTCCTGCATATACTTTCCGCGGTTACGCACGGTGCGTACCGCATCCGGAAAACTCATGGTGCCGGCGGCGACGTGGGCAGAGTATTCGCCTAGACTGTGTCCGGCAACGAAGCTGGGGTTCACGCCTTTTTCACGCAGAACGCGCCAGGCAGCGATGGATGTGGTCAGGATCGCGGGCTGCGTGATTTCTGTCAGACGCAGCTTTTCTTCCGGACCCTCGAAGCATAGTTGTGAGAGCTTGTAGCCGAGAGATTCATCGGCTTTATCAAAAGTCTCTCGGGCGACGGGATATTTTTCTGCCAGCTCTTTTCCCATCCCTATGGCCTGAGAACCCTGGCCGGGAAAGAGAAAAGCGATAGGTTGCAGTGTTGTCATGATGTTTTGCTTTACGTAGGGTCAGGTGCCAACCTGGCCGGTCGAGCGAAGCTCCGGCTAACGACTCGAACAAGTCAAAGTCAAGCACCAAACCCCGGCGAGCTTCGCTCACCGGCCCAGACGAGGACGTCTGGGCCTAACGCGGTTCGTGCTAGTTGCTCGCATGCACCGAAGGCCTTAACCCCGCCACTTCCTTCGCGATCTTGTCATTGATATTGCGCTCGGCAAATTCGGCGGCCACGCGCAGCGCATTTTTGATTGCGTTCATGTTCGACGATCCGTGGGTAATAAAGCACACGCCGCGCACGCCGAGCAGCGGCGCGCCGCCGTACTCGGTGTGGTCGAGGCGTTTTTTGAAATCGGCAAACGCGCTGCGCGATAGCAGATATCCCACCTGGCGCGTGATCGTGGCCTTCAAGGTTTCTTTCAGCGTGGCGCGCACCAGGTTGGCCACGCCCTCCGACGTTTTCAGCGCCACGTTACCCACGAAGCCGTCGGCGACGATTACGTCCACCTTGCCGCTGTAGATGTCGCGTCCTTCGACATTGCCGATAAAATTCAGGGGCAGCCGCTTCAACAGCTGGAAAGCCTCGCGCGTCAGCTCGTTGCCTTTGCTCTCTTCCTCTCCGATCGAGAGCAAGCCCACGCGCGGACGCCGCGTCCCGAACATGCTGCGAAAGTAGATTTCGCCCATGACCGCGAACTGTTCCAGGTTTTCGGGTTTGCAATCGACGTTGGCGCCGACGTCGAGCAGGATGGCGACCGTACTCACGGCGGTGGGAAAAACCGCGGCCAGCGCCGGACGGTCCACGCCCGGAATTCCTCCGAACACCATTTTTGCCGTGGCCATCGCCGCCCCGGTGTTTCCCGCGGTCACGAAGCCGGCGGCACGGCCCTCACGCACTAGCCGCACCCCGACGTGAATGGAAGAATCGCGCTTGGATCGTACCGCCTGCACCGCCTTGTCATCCATAGTGATGACTTCACTGGCGTGCACGACTTCAATCGGAAGTCCTGCGGCGGCGGGATGGCCAGCCAGCTCGGCCCGCAGGTCATCCTCGTTTCCGACGAGTAGGACGTGAACGCCGTGGTGCCGGGCGGCCTGAATCGCACCTTCGATTTCAGGTTTCGGGGCCCGGTCCGAGCCCATCGCGTCCAACGCTATGACGCTTGGCATGGGGAGTTCAGGCTAGCTGGCTTCTTTGACGTCCAAGACTTCGCGACCCTTGTAGTGTCCGCACTTGGGGCAGGCGCGGTGCGGCATCTTGCGCTCGTGGCAGTTGGGGCACTCGGAGAGCGAGTAGCTTTTGAGTGCGTCGTGAGAGCGACGGATGCTGGTGCGCCGTTTCGAGTGTCGCCGTTTTGGATTAGGCATTCGATTCCTCTGTTTTCTTCGATCTCAATTTACCGATATCTACCGAATCACTTCCTATGGGATCGTTTTCCAACAGATCAGTGATCCAGCTTGCCGCGAATATCCTTCAGGGCCGACCAGCGCGGATCCTCTAGCGGCTCGGCGCAAGCGCACTGCTCCACATTCAGGTTCGTGCCGCAATGTGGGCAAAGACCCTTGCAATCATCGCGGCAAATCGCTTTCAGGGGAAGAGCCAGGATGACCTGCTCCTGCAATACATCTTCCAGCTGCAACCCCTCACCCTGATAATAGCTGACCTCGGCTTCGGCGGTGGTCACCGAAATCTCTTCCCGCCCCGCGTCCGTCCCCTGTGGGCGATACAGCAAATCGAAGTTGTGGGCCACGTCCTTGAGCACCGGCTCAAGGCAACGCGCACAGGCCAGCTCAACCCGTGTCTTCAGACTCCCGGCGAGTCGTATGTCTTTTACTATCTTATGCTTGCCGTGCTGCTCTTCGACTAGCTGAGCTCGGCCAGCGGTATGCAGCACTTCGACCTGCCGCAAGTCCTCGCCCAAATCGAGCACACCGGGGCGAATCTTTTCTTCGAAATCAATGGGATGCAGCTCAAGTTCGTGGATTTCGATGAACATCAGGCACCCCCCGCGCTGCTGATTCGCACCGCGAAACCCGCGGAAGCACGCTCTGAAGAGCAGGTTCTCCAGGAAGTAACTTAAAGAATAAAGGGCGCAAGAAAGGGTGTCAAGGAAGGGACGGTGTGGGGCGGGCACTCCGTTCGCTGCCTTTGATCTTGATATTCGCTCAAGTGCCATTGCCGCACGAGCCAGGGCGCGCGCGCCTACATTGCTCACCAGATGGTTTTCAGCAGCGGGGACTTGCGGATGCCTTCGTCTCTAGTAACCAGGGCCAGGCCTTCGGCCCGCGCGGTAGCGCCAATGAGCCGGTCGATTGGATCTCTCGGATAGTCAATGGGGAATTGAGTGGCAAGCGCAGCAATTTCCGGAGTGATGGGTTTGATGCTGACCCCTGAACGACCTAGGAGATTGCGCAGTGTGTTCTCAACCGTGCCGCCCGACTGCAAAACTCCGCGCGCTAGAAGCAGCGCTAGTTCCCAAATCGTAACGTCAGCGATAGACAACCCATCGCTGCTTCGCGCCCTTCGAATCGCAGAAGCGGCTGCTTTGGAAAGCTTTTCCGGTTGCCCCACCAGCCAAACGAGGACGTGAGTATCCAGAAGAATCACCGTAAGGCGTCCCAGTCTTCTAAGGGCACAACTGGAGACTCAATATCGCCCACGATCTTTATTTCGTCCTTGAGGCAGCCGAAGATATCCTCTGCTTGGCCTTCCGCAGGCACCAACTTGGCTACGGGCCGCCCTTTCTTGGTGATCAGCACCGGCTCCCGAGTCGTGCGCACTTCATCCATCAGTCGTAAGCATCTTGCCTTGAATTGCCCGGCAGGGATTGTCTTCATGTCCACTCCAGATGACCATAGTCATTATAACATGACCATTCGACAAAGGCCGGGGAGTGTCCCGACCCCGGCTGCTAAACTACTTCCCCATGCTTTCCGGACACGCCAGCGCCGCCGGCACCGCCCGTTATCGCGACCGCTTTGCAAATCTACGCGACGCCGGCCACTTCCGCCAGGCGGACCACGTGCCCGGAGTGAGCCAGCTTTGGCTTTCATCGATCGGACTGGGGACGTATCTGGGCGACCCCAGCGATGCGGCCGATCAGTCCTACATGGCGGCCATCGAGACCGGCCTGCTATCAGGCATCAACGTTCTCGATACCGCCATCAACTATCGTCATCAGCGCTCCGAGCGCAATATCGGCGCCGTGCTCAAGCAGAGGATCGAGTCCGGGGAACTGCATCGCGACGAAGTTCTGATCGGTACCAAGGCCGGTTATCTTTCTTTCGACGGCAATCCGCCGCCTGACCCGCGCGCTTACTTCCATCGCGAGTACGTCGAGACCGGCGTCCTCGATCCGGCTGAACTGGCTGGCGGGATGCACTGCATGTCAGCTCCATATCTTGAGAACCAGATCGAGCGCTCGCGGCGGAACCTAGGTCTCGAAGTTATTGACCTGTTCTATATCCATAACCCGGAATCGCAGTTGGCGGACGTCTCCCGTGAAGTCTTCCGCCAGCGCCTCAAAGATGCCTTCGCTCTCCTCGAGAAGTTGGTGAAAGTTGGCAAGCTTCAGTATTACGGAGTTGCGACCTGGAGCGCCTTCCGCGTGGCCGACAGCTCACGCGATTACATGGATCTTGTTGATCTGGCGAAAATCGCACATGAAGTTGCCGGAGAGCAGCACCGCTTCCGTTTCATCCAGCTTCCCTTCAATCTGGCGATGCCGGAGGCCTACGGCCTGGTGAACCAGCGAGTTGGAAAAGAAAAAATGTCGTTGCTCTCAGCCGCGACCCGCCTGGGGATCGCGGTGATGGGCAGCGCCACGCTCTACCAGGCGCGGCTCACCCAGGGTTTGCCCGATTTCGTCGGCAACGTTCTCGGAATGAAGACCGACGCAGACAACGCCATTCAGTTCTCGCGCTCCGCGCCTGGCCTAGCAACTTCGTTAATCGGGATGGGCCGAAAAGAGCACGTGGGCGTGAATCTGAAACCTGCGCTGACCAACCCCACTCCGCCGCGGGAATGGAAAAAGCTGTTCACCCGGACAAAAGAGTAGGGTTGTAGGCGAGGGCTGAGATCCGAAGTCCGAGGTCTGCTACTTCAGCTGCTGCAGTTTCTGAGTCGCGAGTTGCGCCACTTCGCTGGCGGGATTTTCCTTCTGGATCTGCTCGTAGACGCGTTTGGCTTCGCCCGGCTGCTGTGTGGACGCATAGGCGTCCGCCAGTTCCATCTGGGCCATCGCCTTGCCTACGCTGCGCGTCGGCTTCGCGATCAGTTGGTTGTAGAGGTCAATCGCTTCCTTGGTGCGGTTCGCATCGCGATAGACCGCGGCCAGGGCAACCTTGGCTAGGGCTGCGAGGTCTTCGTTGTTCGTCGAGGCTACTGCTTTCAGATCTCGCTCGGCTGCAGCATTGTCCCCCAGTTGGGAAGAAGTGAGTCCCAGAAAATAGCGGGCAAATTCAGCTGTGCGGGTGTGTGAATATTGGTCCGCGATCGACTGGAACTGTTTGTGAGCCTCGGTGGTGCGCTCCTTGGCGGAAGCGAAGCTCGGAACGTCAGGCTGGGCCGGGGTGCCGGCAGGCCGCAACTGCGTGTCCAGGGTGCGCACCGCCTGGTTCAATAGCAGGCTGGCTTTCTGGTCCTGTTGGTTCAGGTAATACCAGCCGCCAAACGTCGCGGCCAACACCACAGCCAGGATCAGCCCTCCTATGATGAGCTTTGACTGGTGCTCCTCCGACCAATGGACGGTAGCCTCCGCAGCCCCGATGGTGGCCCGGCTGAATTTATCTTCTTTGAGTCGATGACGAGTTTCTGCGCGCACGAACGTCCCTTCGAGAGAGATTGGAGCTGTGGGAAGACCGTCCCTGAGTCTAACAGATGTTGAAAAGCCGGGCCTTGCGCGGGACGCTGAACCGGCTGCAGAAAGCTGTCATCCTGGGTGGAGTCGAAGGACCCCTGTAAGCTTGACGGTCGCCGGTGGAGTGGAAGGCACTCGGTAGAACAACTATGCGGCGAGAGCGTGCCGCTCATAGGGGTGCTTCGACTGCGCGGCTGCTTCGCTGCGCGAAGCAGCCACTCCGCTCAGGATGACAGCTTAGGAGTTTTCCGCCGGCCGCTTAAAATGCAAAAGCCGCCGGATGCCGGCGGCCTTCGCTACACGAATCACTCAGGTTAGTGCGAGGTCTCTTCCAGAATTCCCTGTTCCAGTTTTTCCTGGCACTCAATGCAGTGCCGCGTCCAGGGCACAGCCTCCAGGCGTTTGGCATTGATTTCCTTGCCGCAGGAAATGCATTCCCCGAATTCTCCCTCACGCAGCCGTTCCAGCGCGACTTCTACCATCTGCAGCAGCTGACGGTCGTTGTTGCTCTGGTGAAAGAGAAATTCCTTGGTGTAGGAACTCGCAGCCCGGTCCGCGATGTCCTGGGCCGAGTCCTCGTCCACGGTCCGGCCATCCTGTTCGGTACGGCTGACCATGCGGCGAAGGTCTACCTGCCGCGATTCCAATCTCTTCTTGAAGTACTCCAGTTTCTTTTTGTCCATGGATAATAGTTTCGCGGCCCGTAGGCCGCGTCCTTGATGCGTCGTCGGCTATGAGTAAACGAAAATGATATGCGCTTAATTTGAGATGCGTCAACTGCCCCTGGAGTCTAATCCCGGGCGGGAGCATTTTTAGGCGGGGAGGCTACGCGCTTGATGGCTCGTTCCAGAGTCTGGTCCAGCGCGGCCCTGGCTTGCTCGTATTCCTGCTGAGAAATGCTGCCTTGCTTGTGCTCCACTTCTAACTGAAACATCTCTTCCTTCAGCGCTTCGAGCAGCAAACCGGAGCGGCCCGAAGCCGGTTGCCGGGCGGGAACACCGCTAGCCACCTGTACATCTGATGCGCCGAAGTCGGGGATGGTCGCAAGCGAGGAAGAGCGGGAGCGCGTCGTGATGTAGACCGCGCCGCCGGCTAGGATCACGGCAAAGCCCCCAAGGATGTACCAGCGATATTTTTCCAGGGGATCGGGAGCGTCGATGGGTGGGCCCAGCCCTCCTCCCGGACGCGAATCGCGCCCGGCGGTGGCTCCACCGCTATCGCCGGCTGGAGCGCCTCCTTCACCGTCTTCGCGCGCTTCGCTGAGGGCGCCTGTGCCCGAAATCTTGAAGACTAACGACTGGCCCGCCTCGGTGTTCGATGCCACCTGCACTGTGGCAGTCGGCTCCCGTGGGTTTGCCCGCGACTCAAAGCCGCTGCCCGGCCCGGCTGAAAACTGCATGGTCTTGGGCAACATCACAACAAAATGTTGTGCAGGATAGAGCGATTTGGGATCAATGCTCAGCTCACCGCTGTAAGGAAGTTCAAAACCGATCTGAAACAGGGTCTGTCCGGGGCGTAGCGGGAAGTTGAAGGCGTAACGGTTCTTTTCCTTCTGCGGAACCGGGTCCGTCTTAAGGGGCTGGCCTCCCGCAGTCTCAGCCGAGGAATCCGCGATCTGCGCGCCGTCGGGCAGATAGAACTCGAAGTTTTGGTCGTTCATCTGGGTGCGGGGCGGTTTGGAAGTGTTATTGACCGCGAACAGACGGGTCGCCTGCAGCTGGTTTCCCTGCGCCTGAAAACGCATGACATCGGCGGTGACACTGATGTCGGCAAGTTTTTTGGCGACGTCAAAGACCGGTACTTCGACGGAACTTGAACCGGGAGGCGCCATGCTGTGGTAAGTGACGCCCTGGTGGACGGCGCGAATCAGGTGCGGACCGTTGTCCGGGAGATTGAAGCTGAAGTGGCCATTGGCGTCGCTCTTGGTGCGGGCAGCTTCTTCCATCCCCTGCCCCAGCTTGATCAGGATAACATCGTCTCCGGCGGCAGGTTTTCCGGTGGTTCCGTTCTTGAGTGTGCCGCTTAAGGTTTGCGCCGAGGCAACTGCGCTTAGCAGGACTGCGAACACGGCTACGACAATTCTGGGAGAGGACCTCAAACTCTGGCTCCTTTTTTGCTGTGGAGCGCGGCCGCCGCGACCTGTTCCAGTTGGGCCATTTCCGCCAGGACTCCGGCAGCTTCTTCCTCAAGCGATGACTTCAGCGACTGGTAGTCCTGATCCGGAAGTTTCCCCGCCTGCTGCTCGAAATTCAAGTCACGCATGTTCTCATAAATCGCATCCTTGCGTTCCTGCAGGTATGCGAGCCGGGTCTTTTCCGGCCCCAGGTTTAGCCTTCCGGGAAGATAGAAGACATAAAACAGAACGCAGAGCGTCACCATGATGCATGAGAGAGTCGCGACAGTCATATTTGCGTGTCCTTCCGGGCCTGGCTGCGAAAGCGCTCAAGTTCGCTGCCGCTGACCGGCAAGACGCCGCCGGGCGCGGCCAGCGCCGGCCTTTTTCTCCACGCCAGCACAATGAAGATGGTGCTCAGCAAGCCCAGGACCAGCGCCAGAAACGGCATGATCCAGGCCACCCGGTTAAAACCGGTGCCGGTCGGGGCGGCCAGAACCGTGGGGCCGTATTTCTGCACGAAGTCCTGCAGGGTCAAATCGTCGTTCTCGCCGCGATCCAGTCCAGCCATAAGTTCGTTGCGCATGCGGTCGGAGTAGGTGCAGCCCACGTGGTTGCATTCCAGCAGAATCTGGTTGCAGCCACAGACGCACATCAGTCGGTGACCAAGACTGTTGAAGCGAGCTCCGTCGTCACCGGCGCCGAGGAAGGCAAATACGCTCAGGCAGAGTACTCCCGCCTGAAAAACACGCGACACCCGATTGGGCAACGACTTCATAATTTCAGATTTCAGATTCTCGATTTCAGATTACCTGTCCATCGCAGTTTGCTATTGGCTCGGTCGGCAGCATCCCAATCTGAGATTTGCCATCTTGAATCTGAAATCGCTCCCGCGATCAGTCTCCAGCTCCCGCCGGAGCCGGCTGGATCCGCGCCGGAGCTGTGACTCGGACCGGCGCGGCGTTGGGGATCAGGGCCAGTATCGTTCCACCGATCATGATCAATACTCCGACCCAGATCCACATGACCAGTGGGTTCAGGTGGGCTTTGATGATGGGCTTGCCGGTTCCTCCATCGACCCCTTCATAGGTCAGGTAAAGGTCTTCCTTGTAGGTCGAGCGAATTCTGGGCAGCGTCTGCGGCTGCTGGCTGGCCTTGTAAAAGCGCCGCTCCGGATACATAGTCTCCAGCTTGCGGTCGCCCTTGAAGACGCTGATCATCGCCCATTCATTGCTGTAATTCGGATTGTCATCCTGGGTATAGGACTCGCAGACCAGGGTGTAGGCGCCGATGGTCATCTTGTCGCCAAAGCCCATCTCCTTCTCTTTGTCCTGATTGAAAGGAGTGCCGAGGATTCCGATGATCACGACAGCCACGCCGAAATGCACGATGTATCCACCATAGCGGCGGGTGTTGCGATGGAACAAGTGCACCATCGAAGCCAGCAGGTTTTGCCCGGTGTGGCGCGAGATCACGCGGCCGCCGCGAACAAATTCCGAGGTGACGGTCATTGCCACCAGTGCCGACAGCATGGCGGCCATGAGTGCGTAGAAATAAGCAATGTCCTGCCAGGGCCGGACTCCGAACGCGACCATCAGAATTCCGACCAGAAGCGCGCCCAGCGCCGGCCACATGAAGTTGCGTTTCAAGCTTTCGAACGACGTCTTGCGCCAGGCCAGCAGTGGCCCTACCGCGGTCAGCAACAGCAGCAAGAGCGCAACCGGAATGGCCACCTTGTTGTAGAACGGCGGTCCCACGGTGACTTTGTTGCCTTGGATGTATTCCGAGATCAGTGGAAACCACGTGCCCCAAAGCACGGTAAAGCAAGCCAGCAGCAAGAGCAGGTTATTGAACAGGAAGCTCGACTCGCGCGAAATCAGCGACTCCAGTTTGTGCTCGCTGCGCAGGTGCGACTTGTTCTTGAAAAAGAAAAAGGTAAAGGTCACCAATGTGATCAGCAGAAACCACTTGAACCATCCGCCAATCGACGATTGGGCGAAAGCATGCACCGAGCTGATAATTCCGCTGCGGGTCAGGAACGTTCCCAGAATGGCAAGCCAGAACGTGGCAAAGATCAGCCACATGTTCCACATCTTCAGCATGCCGCGCTTCTCCTGCATCATTACCGAATGTAGGAACGCTGTGCCGGTCAGCCATGGCATGAGCGAGGCGTTCTCCACCGGGTCCCAACCCCAGTAGCCGCCCCAGCCCAAAACTGAATACGCCCAGTGCGCGCCCAGAAACACTCCGCAGGTCAGAAATGCCCAGGTCACCATGGTCCAGCGGCGGGTGATGTGGATCCATTTTTCTCCGGGATAACGCATGATCAGCGCCCCCAGAGCGAATGCAAAAGGCACGGTGAAGCCCACGTATCCCAGGTAAAGCATGGGCGGATGGATCACCATTTCGGGATATTGCAGCAGCGGGTTCAGTCCCGCGCCGTCCGCGGGCAATTCGCCCTGCATGAGGGCAAAAGGATGGGCGGCGAAGTTCAGCAGCAGCAGGAAGAAAATCTGCACCGCGGCAATGATGGCGGAGGCGTAGGCAAAAAGCCGGGCGTCAGTTTTGTGCCGCAGCCGGAGAACCAGTCCGTAAGCCGATAACAACAAAGACCAGAACAGCAGCGAACCTTCCTGCCCCGACCACAGGGTGGCGAACTTGTAGGGCCCCGGGAGGTCGCGATTGCTGTGGTGATAAATGTAGGCTATGGAGAAATTATCCTGGAAGGCGGAGATCACCAGGATGAGGGCGGCAAGAAATACGACCGCAAACGTGGCAATCCCGGCGCGTCTCGCGGTTTCTCCTAGCCGTTCCGATCCCGCGCCCGGACGAGCTAAAGCCAAGACTCCCGCCAGGAACGAATAGGTGCTGAGTGCCAGGGCGAGCAAAAGCGCGAAACTGCCGATTTGCGACATGGGGGAAGCCCGGACGGTATCTTTTCAGAAACAGCGGTTTGAGGCAACCGGAGAGTAGAGGAAGCTAACCCGGTAGGGCAGAAAAAACACGTGGGGACAGCCGCCTCGGCGGTCCAGTCGAAAAAAGCTTGACAGCTCTTTGCTGGCAGCTAGATAGCGGAGCTTCGCTCCGCCGGACAGCCGAGGGCGGCTGTCCCCCCGCGGTTCTTGATGACTAAGCGCTCTGCTGTTGGTCGTGACGAGACAGCACTTCCTGCTCGGCGACCAGCCAATCCTCATTTTCATGGCCTGGCGTGTATCCGCGCTGCTCGTACAGCTCGTACGCACGGCGGCGAATTTCTACTTCCAAATCAGTAGGGGGAAAGGTGTTTTTGGGTTCAGGCGAATTGACGGTGGGCATGGCTGCCACCTGCTTCCTGCGAGTGCTTCCGTTTCCAGGGGTTTTTGCGCGAGCCATAATCGGATACTCCTTACACATTTCAAGGTTCAGCAAAGAACCGAATTGATGAATAAGCCACATACAGGTTGGACGCCACCCGGAAAGGGGCCCTACATGGATTGTGGCGGATGAACCTCTAAATCATAAACCGGATAGCTGTGGATGAGGGAGAGGGAAAGCAAGAAAATATTGATTTTCTTGGAACAATTTTAGTAATCGCTTACATCAATCGTCAGTAAAAATCATGCGAGCTGGTCTCGGCCCGGGTAATCAATAACGGCATTACCCGCCGCGCCTTCACCGAGATAACGTTATCTTGGTTCTGCAGGGTCCCTTCCACCATTAGAAATTGCTCGGAAGTCACCAGCAGGCGATTTTTCTGAAACAGGTCGGGCATAATGATGGCATTGGCGACTCCAGTCTCGTCCTCCAGACTGAGAAAGACGAAACCTTTGGCGGTGCCGGGGCGCTGGCGTGCAATTACACATCCCCCAATCCGCAGATATTTGCCATCGCGAATGCCAGCAAGATCGCTGGCTTTGTGGACTCCGATCGCATCCATGCGCTCGCGGTGATAAGCCATGGGGTGCGGGCCCACGGTCAGGCCGGTGCCGCGGAAGTCGGCCACCAGCCGCTCTTCGGGATTCATGGGGCGCAAAGGAGATTTGGCATCAGGCTCGGGAAGTTCGTCGAGCAGCGGCCCGGAATGACGGACCGAGCGTTCGATCTGCCAGAGGGCGTCACGGCGATGCAGTTTCCGGTTTCCAGTTTCTGGTTTCCAGTGGCCCGAACTGGGAACTGGGAAACTGGAAACTGAGTTCAAAGCCCCGATTTCCCCCAACGTATTGAGCTCATCCTTGCGCAGCTCAGGAACGCGATGGATCAGATCGTGAATAGAAGCGAACGGCGCGAGGTTGCGCTGACGAACTATTGCCTGAGCACCCTCCTCACGCAACCCGCGCACATAACGAAGCCCAAGAAGTAGCGCCGGCGTCCCGCCGGCTGTCCGGTGGGCGTTCCGCCCACCGCCCGTCGAGGCCAGTTTCTTTCGCCCCTCCGGGACTTTGTGCTCTCCTGCTCCGTTCCCACGGCTTACGCCGTGGGCTACATTCTTTCGCTGCTCCGCGGCTGGGTTTACCGATTCCACGAAATCGCCGTCGTTTTCCCATCCGCCTTCTTCTTCCCGGCCAACGACCAACGACGAACGACCAACGACTTCTCTGACGACTGACGACCGACGACCGACGACTGCCTCGACGACTGTGCACCCCCACTCCGACTTCGTCACATCTATCGGGAATATCTTCAAGCCATGTCGCTGCGCGTCACTCACAATCGTGGCTGGACGGTAAAACCCCATGGGCTGGTTATTCAGCAGGGCGGCGGTAAACGCGGCCAGGTAGTGACACTTCAGATAGGCACTGGCATAGGCGATCAACGCAAAGCTGGCGGCGTGGGACTCGGGAAATCCGTACAGCGCGAAAGAAGTAATCGAAAGCACGATCTGCTCCTGCGCCTCGCGCGAAATGCCGTTGCGTTCCATGCCGGCGCGAAGCTTGGCCTCGATTTCCTTCATACGTTTTTCCGAGCGTTTGAATCCCATCGCCCGGCGCAAATCTTCCGCTTCACCGCCGCTGAATCCCGCGACTACCATAGCCATGCGCAGCAACTGTTCCTGAAAGAGCGGGACCCCCAAAGTGCGCTTCAGCACAGGCTCGAGGGATGGATGTGGATACGTAACCTGCTCGCGTCCCAGGCGGCGCTGCAGAAACGGATTCACCATCTGCCCCACAATCGGCCCAGGGCGAATGATGGCAACCTGCACCACGATGTCATAGAAGCGCTTCGGACGCAGGCGCGGCAGGCACGACATCTGGGCCCGGCTCTCAACCTGAAACATTCCGATGGTGTCTGCTTTTTGCAGGGTGGAGTAGACCGTTGGATCGTCCCCCGGCAGGTGAGCGAGGTCTACTTCTTCGCCATAGTGGTCGCGGATGAGCATAATGGAATCTTCCAGTACGGCCATCATGCCCAGGCCGAGCAGGTCCACTTTGATGATGCCGAGGTCGGCGCAATCTTCCTTGTCCCACTGCACCACCACGCGGCCCGGCATGGACGCGGGTTCGAGCGGAACCACGGTATCGAGTTGTCCTTGGCAAATCACCATTCCGCCGGAGTGCTGGCCTAGATGGCGCGGCAGATCCTGCACTGCTTCGCACAGCTCGAAATATTTGCGCAGGCGAGGATGGCGCAGATCCAGCCCTGCGTCGTGGAAGCGACGGTCGAGCGCATCATGAGCATCGCGATATTCCCAGGTTGAAACGGCGGTAGAAACTTTGTCCAGAGTCTCCGGATCGAAGCCCAGGGCTTTGCCCATTTCCCGTCCCGCCATGCGGCTGCGATAAGTAATGACGTTGGCGGTCATGGCGGCGCCGCGTTCGCCATAGCGTTTGTACAGATATTGAATGACGCGCTCGCGCTGGTCGCCGCTGGGGAGATCGAGATCAATGTCAGGCCACTCGCCGCGTTCTTCAGACAGGAAGCGTTCGAAAAGCAATTCCATGCCGATGGGATCGACAGCTGTGATCCCCAGCGCATAACAGACGGCGCTGTTGGCTGCGGAGCCGCGTCCCTGCACCAGAATGTTTTGTTCGCGACAGAAATGAACCAGGTCCCACACAATAAGAAAATAGCCTTCCAGCTTGAGTTTTTCGATCAGCGCCAGCTCACGTTCAATCTGGCTCTGGGCACGGCTTTTGAGGCCGGCCTCCGACTGCCCGTAGCGTTGCTGAAAACCTTCCCGGGTGCGCTCTCGCAGGAAAGACATCATGGTGTCGCCTTCCGGCACGGGATATTTGGGAAATTCATATCCCAAAGCTTCAAGCGTGAATTCGAGCCGGGATGAAAGTTCCAGCGTATTGGCCAGGGCTTCTGGCAGGTCAGTGAAAAGCTGCTGCATCTGCTGCGGCGATTTCACATGACGCTCGGAGTTGAGCGCCAGCAGACGTCCGGCAGTGGCCAGCGTGGCATGGTTGCGAATCGCGGTAAACACGTCGCAAAGTTCACGCTCGCGCGCGGTCGCATAGCAGACGCCATTGCTGGCCAGCAGTGGAAGATGTAGCGAGCGGGCAATTTCAATGGCGGCGCGGTTACGCGCCTCCTGCTGACGATGAAAATGGCGCTGCAGTTCCACGTAGACGTTCCCCTGGCCAAAGATATGGATCAACTGTTCCACCGAACGCCGTGCTTCTTCCATGCCACCATGAGCCAGCGCCATGGCCAGGGGACCGTCGTCGCCGCCGGTAAGGCAGATGAGCCCGGCCGCGTGCTCCTGCAAGTCTTCTTTGCGGACAGCGCCTTCGCCTTTATTTGCCCGTAACTTCATCTTCGTAATCAGGCGGCAAAGATTCTGGTACCCGGCGCGGGAAGAGGCGAGAAGGGGAAGCCTGACCTCACCACGGAGGCACAGAGGCACAGAGAAATTCGAAACAGAAGGCTTATCAAATGCGTGGAATCTGCAATCGACAATTTTCTTGTCTGTGTCTCTGTGACTCTGTGATGAAAGCTCAGCCGTAACTTCCGCCCCCAGATTCGCCTTGATCCCGGCCTTCTGAGCTGCCATGTAGAAACGAGGCGCGCCGTAGACGCCGTCGCGGTCGAGCAGAGCCATGGCCGGCATGTTCAGGTGGGCACACGTGGCGATCAGGTCCTCGGGCAGAGAGGCGCCTTCAAGAAAGCTGAAAGCCGAGCGGGAATGGAGTTCGATGAACATCGCCCCTGGCTGGAGGAAGGGTGTTATTTCGCTATTTGTTCGCTATGAGATTCTGAGCGGGAACGGCCGGATTGTCAAGATCAGGAGATTTAAAATCGCAATTTTGACAGATCAGCGAAAGCTTCCAGGGATATTCCAGAACGACCGGTCCAAGCCGAGTTCGTCGAATATCCTGGCAGCCTGATCCGGCGTCTTGCGTCGCCAGTCCGTGGAAGCATAGTCACCGAACCAGCGTTCGGCGAGACCAACTCCAGTCTTGATATCAAGGATGGAACCGGTGGGATGACCATGGCGTTTGCACCAGGCGTCGATTTTCTCTTTGGAGGAAAAGAACAGGATGTTTCCACAAGGACAGTAGGGATTGTCCCACCATCGGGCCGGCGGATATGGGAAATGCATATACAAATCCGCGCGAGCTGCCTGGCCAAGTGTGATATCGAATTGCAGCGACTGCCCCTCTCCGCCGTCTGAGGTCAATATCCTGACATCTTCCTGAAGGGCAGCTCCGATTCCAAGCGCGCACCAGGCGCAGTTCGCCCACCATCCGCCTCGACCGGTAGTGACCCAGAACTGTGTCGGGTTCAACGCAAAGGGATGCAAGCTCCAGATCTGCACCGAATTGGGCACCAGAACAACTCCATGCATTTCACTGAGCTGTTGGAGAGCCTGTTCCGTCTCTTGCGAGGAGAGCTTGGCCAGTGAGGTGAGGGTTGTGAGATCCGGGGCGTGGCCGGTCTTCACGACATACTGAATGAGCAGATGGTGCAAATGTTCCGGGAGGCTGATGTTCGCCATGGGTCTGGAAAAGTAGCGCCGGCATCTTGCCGGCTGTCCCGAGGGCGCGTCCCACGCCCTCGGCGTGGCGGGCGGGACGCCCGCCACCACAGCCGCCGGGGACGGCGGTGCTACGCCGGGATTTTGCTGCGCTTGCTGGTCTGCTTGATCGTCACCGGATCGAGGAAGGTCATCATGGCTCGCAGCTCCTCGCCCACCTTCTCGATCTGCTGCTGCTGTTCTTTCTCGCGGGTGGCTTCGAACCATTCGCGCCCGGTCTCGTTTTCCTTGATCCACCTCTTCGCGAAGGTGCCGTCCTTGACTTCGCGCAGCAACTGCCGCATAGTCTCGCGGGTTTGCTCGGTGACAATACGCGGTCCTGCAGTGTAGTCGCCGTATTCAGCCGTATCACTGACTGAGTAGCGCATGTAGTTGAGGCCGCCGCGATAGATCAGATCCACGATCAGCTTGAGCTCGTGCAGGCATTCGAAGTAGGCGATCTCGGGCTGGTAGCCGGCTTCGACCAAGGTCTCGAATCCCGCTTTGAGCAGGGCGCTTACGCCGCCGCATAGCACGGTCTGTTCGCCAAATAGGTCGGTTTCAGTTTCTTCTGCGAATGTGGTTTCGATTACGCCGGCGCGAGTGGCTCCGATGGCCTTGCCGTAGGAGAGCGCCAATGGCTTGGCTTTTCCCGTAGCGTCCTGGTGGATGGCCAGCAGCGCAGGTGTGCCGCCGCCTTCCACGAACACTTCGCGCACCCGATGTCCGGGAGCCTTGGGAGCGATCATCGAAACATCGACATTGGTCGGAGGCGTGATGGTTCCGAAGCGAATGTTGAAACCGTGCGCGAACATCAGGGTCTTGCCGGCGGTCAGGTTGGGCGCGATTTCCTTCTTGTATACCTCGGACGCGACCGTATCCGGCACCAGGACCATGATCACGTCGGCCCAGGCCGATACTTCGGCCGGAGTGCCCACGGTCAGGCCGCTGGCCTTGGCTTTCGCGCGCGATTCGCTGCTGGCCGGCAATCCGACTCGTACGTCAACCCCGCTGTCCTTCAGGCTGAGAGCGTGGGCGTGACCTTGGGATCCGTAGCCGATGATGGCGACTTTTTTCGCCCGGATCAGTGAAACATCGGCGTCTTTCTCGTGATACATCTTAGCCATTGTGTTTCCTTTCGATGGATAAAAGAGAGCGCTTTGATTTGTACGGAACTTATTTGGAGCGAACCTAGTTGCACCGAGCTCGGCTAACCCCAGCTCAGGCTAGACAGAATACGACACGCCTTCATCGGCCGCGACTTCAGGCGTCTTCGTCTGGGCCGGATTGGCTGATGCGGAAGTCGTGCCGCGTCGCATGGCGACGATACCGGTGCGGACCATCTCCACCACGCCGTAAGGGCGCAGCACTTCCAGCAGGCCGTCAATCTTGTCCTCACCGCCGGTGATTTCGATGGTGAGTGATTCCGGCGCGACATCGACCACACGGGCGCGGAACACGCTGGCGAGCTCGAGCACATGCGAACGGGCTTCGTGCGTGGCCGCCACCTTGATCATGGCCAGATCGCGGGCGATCGCCGGCTCGTGGGTGATGTTTTCGACCAGCAGCACGTTCACCAGATTGTAGAGATTGGCTTCGATGCGCTTGGCCTGGTCGGGATTCGTGTCGACCGTGATGGTCATGCGCGAGACCTCGGGCTTTTCCGTGCGCCCAACGGTCAGCGAATCAATGTTGAAGGCGCGGCGGCGGAACAGCGAGGCCACACGGGTCAGCACGCCCGGCTTATTTTCGACGTACACCACAAATATGTTCAGCATTTTTCCCTTATTCGTCCGCGGCGGTTTCGACAATGGGACTGGGCCGCCGGATCATATCGTTCAAAGACGCGCCGGCTGCGACCATCGGATAGACGGTATCTTCCTGCTCCACCTTGAAGTCGATCAGCACGGCGCCATCGTGATCGCGCGCCGCCCGCACCGTCGGCAGCACCTGCGAGCGTTCGGTTACCGCCATGCTGCGAATGCCGTAAGCCTCCGCCAGTTTCACGAAATTGGGATTCAGCAGCGGCGTGGCTTCATAGTTGCGCTCGTAAAAAAATTCCTGCCACTGGCGCACCATGCCCAGAAATCCGTTGTTGATGATCGCAATGTTGATCTTCAGCTTTTCCTGCTGAATGGTCGCGAGTTCGGACATGGTCATCTGGAAGCCGCCGTCGCCGACGATCACCCAGACCTCAGAGTCCGGTCGTGCCACCTTGGCTCCGATGGCCGCAGGCAGAGCGAATCCCATGGTTCCAAGTCCGCCCGACGTGATTAGCGAGCGCGGTTTTTCGTGTTTGAAATACTGCGCTTCCCACATCTGATGCTGGCCGACGTCGGTCACGACCACGGTGTTGCTGTTGCGAGTTTCGCGCCACAGGTCGTTGATGACGTGCGCGGCGTAGAGGTGTCCGTTGTCGGGAAGTTTTTGAACGTCCCGAACCGCGGAATCGCCTTTTAACTTGTCAATCGAATCCAGCCATTCGGTATGGTCAACCGACTCGACGCGAGGTAGTAACTCTTTGAGAACTTCACGCAAGTCCCCGACCAGCGCCACGTCCACTTTGACGTTCTTGTTGATTTCAGCGGGATCAATTTCGATATGGATCTTCTTGGCATCCTGGGCGTAAGTCTTCAGATTGCCGGTAACCCGATCGTCGAAGCGCATGCCAAGCGCCAACAGCAGGTCTGCTTCCTGAATCGCGTGGTTTACCCATGCTTCGCCGTGCATTCCCATCATCCCCAGGTTCAAAGGATGAGAAGCCGGGAACGCTCCTAACCCGAGCAAAGTCAGAGCCACGGGAATGCCGGCCTTCTCCGCCAGGGTCAGAACTTCCGCCATGGCGCCGGAGACGATGATGCCGTGTCCAGCGAGGATAAGAGGCCGCTTGGATTTGTGGATCAATTCCAGAGCCTGTGCGTACTCGGACTCCTCGGGAGAAAGATCAGGACGATACCCTGGCAGTTGCGGACGGGCGGCTTCCCAATCGAATTCGCAGGAAGATTGTTGCGCGTCCTTAGTTATATCGACGAGCACCGGACCTGGCCGGCCCGATCGAGCCACGTAAAATGCCTCACGCAATACACGCGCCAGTTGATCGGCGTGGGTGACGAGGTAGTTGTGCTTGGTGATCGGCAGGGTGATGCCGGTAATGTCGGTCTCCTGAAACGCGTCCGAGCCGATCAGCTTGCTGCCCACCTGGCCTGTAATGCAAACAATGGGAGACGAATCCAGCATCGCGGTGGCGATGCCGGTGACCATGTTGGTCGCGCCCGGTCCTGAAGTCGCGACCGCGACGCCAACTTCACCACTGGCGCGGGCATAGCCATCCGCCATATGAGTGGCGCCCTGCTCGTGACGCACCAGGATGTGATGGATATCGCTATGTTTCAAGGCGTCATACGCCGGCAGAATTGCGCCGCCTGGATAGCCGAAGACGTGCTTTACGCCTTCGCGCTCCAGGCATTCCCACAGAATTTGTGCTCCCGTCTTTGTCATGGATCCCGGTCCTCACTCTTGAATCTTTTCAGCTACTAACACCGCGGAGCTGCGTTCCGCTGGACAGCAGAGCGCGGCTGTCCCCACATGGTTCTTGCGGCTGCAATCATACTCCCCACAGATAATCTTCCTGCTCGCTCTCGCGCTCATGGGCTGCGTGCGCGGCATGGGCTTTTTCTTTCGCGCTTACAAGGTCGGGGTGCGACGGCGGAACATCTTCCTTGCTTAACGGCGCCATCCAGGTAGGTGCCGTCTTGCCGGCGCTATCCGGGATGGTGGCGGTCCGGCTGGGCACATCGCGCACCAGTTCGAGCAGGTGTCCGTCCTCGATCGTCTTGATCTTGTCAGCCAGCGCTACAAAACGCCGATAAACCTCGTCGAGTTGCGCTCGTTCGAAGGTGAAGCCCAGCTTCTCGTAGCGCACGCGCAGCGCATTCCGCCCCGAGTGCTTGCCCAGCACCAACGAGTTGCGGGGAGCGCCTACCGATTGAGGCGCTAGGATCTCATACGTCGACGGATCTTTGATCATTCCATCCTGGTGAATCCCGGCTTCGTGCGCGAATGCGTTTCGCCCCACGATGGCCTTGTGCGGCTGCACGTAAACTCCGGTTATTTCGGACAACAGCTGGCTCGAGGGAAACAGCTGCTCGGCCACGACCGCGGTTTCATACGGATAGTGCTCCGCCCGCACCCGCATCACCATGACCAGTTCTTCCAGCGACGTGTTGCCGGCCCGCTCGCCGATGCCATTCACCGTGCACTCCACCTGGCGCGCGCCCGCGCCGATGGCTGCCAGTGAGTTTGCCACAGATAATCCCAGGTCATCGTGGCAGTGAACCGAAATGGTCACACCGTCGATGCCCCGCACCCGGCGGCGCAGCGTCTGCATTAATTCCGCGAATTCATGGGGCACGCTGAAGCCGACCGTGTCGGGAATATTCAGGGTTGTGGCGCCCGCCTCGATCACCGCCTCCATCACTTCGCAGAGGAAGTTGATATCGGTGCGGCTGGCGTCTTCGGCGGAGAACTGGACATCTTTGCAGAACGAGCGCGCCAGCTTGATGCCGTCCCTGGCCTGCTCCAGGCATTGCCGCCGTGAAATTTTGAGCTTGTGCTGCAGATGGATGTCCGAGGTGGCAAGAAAGGTGTGAATGCGGGGGCGGGCAGCGCCTTCCAGGGCGCGCCAGGCGCGCTCGATGTCGCCGGGGCAACTACGCGCCAGGGCTGCGATGATGGGACGGCGAATCTCCCGGGACAGCACGCGCACCGCCTCAAAATCGCCTTCCGACGCGATGGGAAACCCCGCCTCGATGATGTCGACACCCAGTCGGTCCAATTGGTACGCCATGCGGACTTTCTCGGCGACATTCATGCTGCAACCCGGCGACTGCTCTCCGTCGCGCAAGGTGGTATCGAATATAGTGACGTGCTCTGCTTGAGCCAAATCTGCCTCCCCGGCCCCCCAAAAGGCCGCGCTAACTTTTCCTGAACTACGGAAACTAAAAAGGCCATCATCCGATGCGGTGGATGATGGCCTCTTGCTAATCCTGATATTGCTAAATCATCCGCCGCTTTTTTGAGGTGCAAGCACCAGGCCAGGAATGGCCACGCTAAGGGCGAGAAGGCGCACTCGCACCTCCCGGGCTGCACGGCTAGCGACAATGATTATACGATCCATAGGAACGCTTGATCTGTATAAAACAGGGTATCGGCGTCCCCGGCCCCTGTCAATCCAAATTGCCGCTTTCGCTAATCACTTTTTTCGATAGATCGACGCCGCGAACGTGTTCCTCGAATATCTGCTTAAGCCGATGGCTGAGCTGTTCCGGCCTGCTGCTTTCCCTAACCACGAAGACCTCATGGCAAACCGAGCATTCGCCAGAAGCGGCCAAGCCTACCTGAAGTCGGGCGATCAATTCCGGTTTTTCAAGCATGCCTCATGCTGCCACAGATTTGCAGAGGGGATATTACCTGCGAAGGTACCGTGTGGTCGCCCGCGACCACATCAGGATCGCGAATGCGCTATTTGACCCTCTTCCCCGATGGGCTTAACATCCCCGTGTGTTCGGGGACTTGCTGGGAAAAAATCTCAGTCGCTACCGCATCGAGAGGCCAATCGGAGTGGGAGGAATGGGAGTCGTATATCTTGCGCACGATGAGCAACTGGAACGCCAGGTTGCCATAAAAGTCCTGCCCCCCGGTACCCTAGCGGACGAGGCTGCCCGCAAGCGATTTCGCCAGGAAGCCCTCTCGCTGGCCAAGCTCAACCACCCCAACATCGCTACCATCCACGATTTTGATACCGCCGACGAAACTGACTTCCTGGTCACTGAATACATCGCCGGAGAGTCGCTGGACAAGAGGCTCGCCTCCGGCCCGTTGCGCTCGAAGGAAGTAGTTCGCCTGGGTTTGCAATTTGCGCAAGGGCTGGCCGCCGCCCACGCGCAGGGCATCATTCATCGCGACCTGAAGCCGGCCAACCTGCGCCTGACGACGGACGGACGGCTCAAGATCCTCGATTTTGGCCTGGCCCAGTTCGTTCATCCCGAAGGCGACCTGCCGGTCACGGCGAGCCTGACCAGTTCGCAGCAGATTACAGGGACGCTGCCCTACATGGCTCCCGAGCAATTGCGCGGCGAGCCTGCCGATCGTCGTACCGACATCTGGGCCTTCGGCGCAGTGCTGTACGAACTTGCCACCGGCAAGCGTCCGTTCCCGGAAACGCATGGCCCCTTGCTCATCAACGCCATCCTGAACCAGGAACCGGAGCTGCCAACAAAGAGAAATTCCCGGATATCGCAGGGATTGGAAAGCGTCATCTGGAAGGCGCTGCGCAAGAATCGCACCGACCGTTACCAGTCCGTGGGCGAAATGGAACACGACCTGGAGCGGCTGACCGTGGGGATCTCGCCCCGCACCCGTGGGTCGCGGCGATTTCGCTACCGGCTCCTTCTGTGGGCCGCGCCAGTGCTGATTGTCCTTGTCGCTGCCGCGGCCTACTTTCTGCGCAAGCATCCGCCGGGGATTCAGGTCAGCGTCGTCCGCACCAACAATGCGCGGCGCAGTGTGGCCATCCTGGGATTAAAGAATCTTTCGGGACGTCCCGATACTGCGTGGCTTTCTACCGCTCTCTCCGAAATGCTCACCGCCGAGCTGGCGGCGGGCGAAAAGCTGCTCACCATTTCCGGGGAAAATGTGGCCCGCGTGAAGAACGATCTCTCCTTGCCTGAAACCGACAGCCTGGCCCCGGACACGCTCGCCCGGGTCCGAAAAAATCTGGGCAGTGATTTTGTCGTTCTGGGTTCATACCTCGACCTGGGAGACGGATCGGAGATCCGCGTCGATCTGCGGCTGCAGGATGCGAAGACAGGCCAGATAGTTTCCACCGTGACCCGGCGCGGCAGTGAGGCCCACCTGGACGATCTGATCACGCTGGCCGGCTCGGAGTTGCGCGGCAAGTTGGGAGTTGCGCCGACCCCGGCGGCTGAGGAAGTGGCGGTCAGAGCCGAACTGCCTTCGAACGTGGAAGCGGCGAGATTCTACTCGGAAGGTCTACAGAAACTGCGCAACTTCGAGCCTCTGGCGGCCCGCGATCTGTTGCAGAAGGCGGTGGCCGCGGACCCCCGACATGCCATGTCTTACGCCAATCTGGCCGCAGCCTGGAAGGCGCTGGGCTACGATCAGAAAGCGGTCGCAGCGGCACAGAAGGCGGTCGAATTCTCCAGCGGTCTGCGCCATGAGGAGCAGTTACGGGTACAGGGGCAATACTACGAAGCCTCTCATCAATGGGAAAAGGCAATTGAAGCCTATCGTTCGCTGTGTCAGGGTTCTCCAGACAATTTGGATTACGGGCTCCGCCTGGCCAACGCGCAGATTGCAGCGAGTAAGGTCCCTGAAGCGCTCGCCACCCTCGCCGAGCTGAGGCGGTTGCCTCCGCCCCAGGGAGAGGACTTGCGCATCGATGTCGATGAGGTGATGGCAGCCAACGAGGTATCAGACTACAAACGCACAATCAGCCTGGCGACGGCGTTAGCGGAAAAAGCGAAGCCGCAAGGCGCGCGGTATCTTTTGGGGAAGTCGCTACAGTTCCGTTGCGCCGCGTTGCGCAATCTCGGCGACCTCAAGGGGGCGACGGCGGTTTGCCAGGAAGCGCGTGACCTCTCGGCTGCGATTGGTGACCGTGCCGGGGAGGCTGCCGCGATCAACACAACCGCGAATGTGCTGTACGACGAGGGAGACCTGGACGGCGCCCGGAAGCTCTACGACCAGGCCGCCTCCATCTATCGGTCGATCGGCAGCACGGCAGGAGTCGCGGCGGCCACGGACAACGCTGCCAGCGTCATCAGCGATCAGGGTGACCTCGTAACCGCGAGGAAAATTTCGGTGGAGGCTCTTGCGTTGTACCGCGAGGTTGGCGACCAGACCGGTATCGGACAAACCTTGAATAACCTTGCTGCTCAGATGGTGCAGGCCGGCGACCTCTCCGCCGCGGAGAAAAAGTTCCAGGCCGCGCTTGATATCTGGCGCGCCATGGGTTCGCCCGACGGAGTAGCCACTGCCCTCACAAATATAGGCGACACGCGGATGGCTTTAGGGGAGATCGGCGGTGCCCGGAGCGCCTACCAGGAGTCTTTGGAAACTTTCCGCAAGAACGGCGAGAACAGCAAGTCGGCCTACCCCCTGGTCGGAATGGGTGACGTCTACGCCGCGTCCGGCGAATTCGCCAAGGCGAAAAAGAGCTACGAAGAGTCGCTTCAGATCAGCCGGGAGACCGGCGAGAAGCACGAATCCGCGGTCGCGCTCGCGAACCTGGGCTCGCTTTCGATGCAGCAGGGAGACCTGATCGCCGCCCAGCAAAACTATCAAGAGTCCATCAAACTGCGGAATGAAATCGGCGAAAAAAGCGGCGCAGCGGAAGTCTCCCTTTTGTTAGCCAGCTTGTCGATCGAAGAAGCAAATCCATCGGAAGGCGAGGCCTTGGCCCGTAAAGCTCTGGAAGAATTTCGCGCGGCCAAAATTTCCGAATCCCAGATTTCGGCGCATGCCATCCTGGCTCAGGCTCTGCTGGCGCAAGGGAAATTGAATTTGGCCCAGAAAGAAATCGCCCTGGGCAAGCCCCTGGCTGCGAAGACCGAGCAGCGCGTGCTGCGTTCGCAATTCGAAATTGCCGCCGCCGAAGTGTTGGCAGCGTCCGGTAAGCCAGCGAATCTTCAGGCCGCGACAGCCTCTCTGAAAGCTGTAATGCAGGAAGCAGAAAAGAAGGGCATTCTGGGTGTCCTCTACGAGGCCCGCCTGGCGCTGGGCAAAGCGGAGATGAAACATGGGAACAAGGAAGACGGGCGCGCACGCCTGGCTGAGGTTGAAAGGGATGCCAGTGCTTCCGGCTTTGTCCTGATTCGTCGAAAAGCGGCTACCGCGCTTTGAACCCCTCCGCTTCGACCTCTCGGATCGTGGCAGTTGCGGCGACGCGCGGGGAGTGGCCCAGTTCGGACCAATCCACTACACCAGCGTCATCCTGAAGGACCTCAGTCCTGAAGGATCTTGCGTGTTACTGCCACAATTGCCGTGCGGGTACGTATCCGCTTCGCGCTAGATCCTTCGCACGCCCGGATGACTCCATCATGAGGCGGGAGAACTGCTTAGCAGGACAGCAGTTCCAACGCCCCGACGCCGGTCCTAAGGTAACGAGACCCACCCATGTCCTTCCGTGACCTCCTAATTGGGAGAAACAAGGAGGATACTCATCCTGTGGACGCCCTCCCCCAACCGAATCACGATCGTCGCGCTCCACGGCTGAATTTGTCCGATATCACTCCTGCGGTTCTCCGCTTTGAAGATGGCCATCGCACCCAGGGACAGCTGGAAGTCATCTCGCTTACCGGCGGCATCCTTTCTCTGGCTAAACCGGTAGTGGGGCAGTCACGGGTGAAGCTGATGTTTGTGACTCCGACGGGGCCCGTGCTCGGCACTGCCGAAATGCTGAAGCCTGTTTCCTGGACCCAGCAACCGTTTCGTTTCGTGGGACTCGAAGGAGACGACCAGCGACGGCTTCAGGACTCGATCCAGTCGTCGTTTGGACAAGTCAGCAAGGACCAAGAGTGGATTGACAAGTACAGGGCTGCTCTGGACCAACAGCACCCGCCGCGCCGGCACCTTTTCAGCTCACCCCTGGCGGCCTTTTCTTTGGCGATTCTGTCTTTGGGGAGTGCGATTTACCTGTTCAGTATCTTCAACACTTTCAATATTCATCTGCAATAGATTTATCCGCACCAGCGCAGGCGCGACTCCCAAAACTAGGGCGCGCTGAACGATTGGACCGCGGTATTCTCGTCTTCAAAAATCTGAAACAGATTCAGGACGCCAATCAGCTTCAAAGTCTGCACCACGAATTTGGAGGGCGTGACCAGCTTCACCCCGCCGCCGCGCTGCTTCGCCGATGCCATCGCTTTGACCAGGATGCCGATACCGCTGGAATCGATCATCGGCACTTCGGCAAAGTTGATGACCAGGCGCGTATCCCCTTTAGCCATAGCGTCGTCGATGGTCTGACGAAAGCTGTCCACTCCAGGGCCGAGCCGTAGAGCACCGCGAATCTGTACGATCTGAACATCTGAACTTTTGCGGACGGTGATTTCCATCGGTCTCCTCTGGGCCCCTATCCCTGCCCAACGCGCCAGCCACCCGCAAACATTGACAGGCGGAAAGCGATTTGTCAGATGGCCCGCTCAAGTTACGGGAGCCGTCGTGAATTTGCAAGTGCGCGGGTTCCTCGTGTCGCGGGTTCCTCGCCCTCCACCAAGTTATGGACCGGTGACGAACCGAGTAGCGCCGGCGTCCCGCCGGCTGTCCGGCGGGCATCTTGCCCGCCGATCGGGTTGCGCCACAACCCGGCCTGGTGATCGTTCGGAGGTCGTGTGAAAACGCGTCTTTGCGCCGCTCTGCGGCTGATTCTCGCGCCTCTCCCAAATAACTGGGCAGAGAAGGCTATGACCTCGCAGTGCTATCTTGGGAAGGCACAACCAGGAGGCAGAAATGCTGGCTGCAAGCAAGCTCATTGGCTTCGTTCCTACCCGCGACGCTCTAAAAGCGCGCGCTTTCTACGAGGACAAACTAGGCTTCCACTTCGTCAGCGACGACCCGTTCGCCCTCGTAATGAAAGCCGGCGAAACCGCCATCCGAATCGCCAAGGCCAAGGACTTCACCCCGGCTCCATATACCGTCATGGGCTGGGAGGTCTCCGATATCGAAGCCGTGGTCCAGTGGCTTACCCAACGGGGTGTGGTATTTGAGAAATATCCTTTCGTTCAGGACCGCGAACTCGGAATCTGGACCACGCCGGGTGGCGACAAAGTAGCCTGGTTCAAAGACCCCGATGGGAATGTTCTGTCAGTCAGCCAACATAAGTAGGCCACCTCGTGGCTTGTGGAAAGAAAAAAGGGGAGACTGGCGCGAACGCCCGCCCCCCTGGGGAGAAACTAACCACTGCTTACATTCCGCTGTCAGCGTCTGCCTGGGCCGGGTGCAGCACACGGAAAGTATTGCCGCCGCTCGACCACACCAATACCAGCACGTCCTGTCCCTTGGGCACGCCGCTGAGTGCATTCTTGACATCGGACGCACTCTGCATTGGCTTGCGATCAACTTCTACGATTACATCCCCAGACTGCAATCCCGCGTTGTCGGCCGGGCTGCCTGGCTGCACTTGCTGGATCACCGCCCCCTGCAGATCGCTGGGCGCCTGCAGTTGCTCGCGCACTTCAGGAGTCATGTCGGACAGACCAACTCCCCAACGCGGTTTGCCCTGACTGATCTCAGCGCCTTCTTTGCCGGATTTGTCCCGGCTGCCCATCGCCTCCAGAGTGACCGGGACCGCGACGTTCTTGCCATCGCGCATCACTTGCAGATGGATGGTTGTCCCCGGATTCTTCTGTCCCACCACCACCTGCAGCTCACCCGCGTCGCTTACTTCTTTTCCGTCGATCTGGGTGATTACATCGCCGACTCTCAGACCCGCTTTGGCTCCGGGCGAATCGGACTCAACCTGGCTCACCACCGCTCCCACGGCGCTGTCCATGTGGAAGAACTTCGAGTTGTCTGGAGTCACGTCGGCAATTCCGATTCCCATGTAGCCGTGCGTCACCTTGCCATACTGAATCAGCTTTTCCACCGTGGGACGCACGATTTGCGTCGGAATAGCGAATCCCATCCCCGAGAACGAACCCGAGGGCGAGATGAGGAATGTGTTGATCCCAACCACTTCGCCGCGCGCGTTCACCAGCGGACCACCGGAGTTGCCCGGGTTAATGGCCGCATCCGTTTGAATGAACTGCCCCGGCTTGCGAGCGTCGTCCGAAGACAGATTGGGACGGTTCAACGCGCTGACGATGCCGCGTGTCACCGTGAAGCGGAATCCGAACGGATTACCGAACGCCAGAACGGTCTGGCCTGGATGCAGCTTGGTGGAGTCGCCCCAGGGCGCGTTCGGCAGGTTGTGGCCGTCCACTTTAATGACCGCGAGGTCGGTCAGCGGATCTGTGCCTACCACCTTGGCGGGAAGAATCCGGCGATCGCTCATGGTTACGCGAACGTCGGTCGCGCCATCGACCACGTGGTTGTTCGTGACAATGTAGCCGTCGGGCGAAATGATCACGCCACTCCCCAGCCCATGCTCGACGCGCGGCTGTTGCGGCCGCATTTGATGACCAAACTGCTGACCGAATTGGCGACCGAAGAACTGCCCGAACGGACTGTCCTCGAAGCCATCCGGCAGATCGCCTTCCGCCACATTAGTTTTTGCCCGTGACGCCACCGTCACGTTCACGATCGCCGGGGTGACGCGCGCGGCCAGGGTTTCCATGGCCTGGTCGAGTGAAAGCAACGCACCCACATTGTTGTCATCGAGCGGCGTTGTCGTAGGCGCAGCCATGGTTGCCGCCTTTGCCGGCATTGCTTTCATGAAATCGTAGGTCACGAATGAACCCACCATCGCGATCGTCAGAATCGGAATGATGAGATGGCGACCTACTCCTGTTTTCCAGTTTTGCATCCTGCTTTTCATTTATTCTCTCCTTGTTTAACAACTAATTCTTTAGTTGATGAGTTGAAAAAAAACTCAGATCGACTTGGCGGCAATTCCCGCTTCCATCTTGTTCTGAACCGGGCCGACCACAGTGACGCGCCACACGCAGAGATCCCAAACCACGGCGCCACTAGCGTCATACTGCCGGGTTTGCACGATTTCGGTTTGCATTACGAGAAACAAAGGCTGAGGAGCAACACCATCGCCTGTCATGCTGGTCCGGATCAGCATCGGAGCGGTTGCTCGACGCTGCACCGTGCGTGCAGGGATGAAGTCAGGTTTGTCTTTCGCCCTCAACGAACTCTTGACCGCAGACTTCTTAGCCGCCGCAAACGAATTGTTCGCTGCCGGAGGAACCTCTTCTGATCGAACCCGAAGTCCCGTCTGAACGACGCGTGCGCCCATCTGCGACATCTGACTCGATTGGAAATCGTCGGCCGCGAGTGTATTCGTCACCGACGTGGAAGCTGCGCCGCCCTCGAACGACACCAGCCGCGTTGGCGCATGTGACAATGCGATCAGGTAGACGAGCGACACGCCGCCGACCAGGACCGGCGCCGGGCCCCAGACGCTTGTGGTCCGCGAGCGGTTCACGTCCAGAATCTGGGTTACGCGCAGCGATACGTTGCGCAACCGGTCAACCGCAGCCTGTGCCAGCGCGACACCCCGCCGCAGGAAGCTCTTCTCCGCCAATGACACCAGGCATTCCGCGTAGGCCTGTGGGCTCGTGTTCTGGGTCTCTGCCAGTACCAAATCGTCGCATGCCATCTCGCGTTCGAGCGCGAGCTTCTTCTCGATCCACCAGACCGCGGGATGGAAGAGCAACAGCGCTCCTACAATCTTCTGGATCAGATTGGTCCAATCATCCCACCGCCGCAGGTGCGCCAGCTCGTGGAGCAGGATCGCGTTCAATTCCCCGGTGGAAAGTTCCTGCAGGGTCCATGATGGAACCACCACCAGCGGCTTGGTGAACCCGATGGCAGTCGGCACGCGCAGATCATCCGATACGCAAAGCGTCACGGTCCTCGAAGCGTCGATCTCCGCCAAGGTCTTTTGCAGCAAAGGATCGAGAGCTGCGACATCGACCGGCACACAACTCTTGCGGAGACGATACAGGTGCCAGAAGCCAATGCCGACTCTAAGCAAGCCCACCGCGGCCACCAGCGCCCAGGCAGCGAATATATAGAGCGCCCAGGAAACCGGCAGGGTGATTTCAGAACGCTTCGCCAGCTCGCCGCCGGTTGCCGCCCAATTGCCGAACAGAGGTAGCGCCGCTATCCCCAGCAACGCCGCGAACCAGACTGCGAACCGAGTACCCGAATTCCGCGGGCCCATGGCGCGCAGCAACAGCCAGGCGAGCAAGGCGATGACGATGCCCTCCGCCGTGCAGTTGAGTATTCGTTCGGCGGAGAGCTGGGCCAGGGACGACAGGTTGAACGCGGCGGTCATCGGCGTTCCCTCGTCTCTTCCCTCGATTGCAACAGTTGCCGCAGGCGTTTCAATTCTTTGGCTTCGAGAACCTTGTTTTCAGAGCTTCCATCTTCGGAACTCAGGTCTTCGAGAACATTCAGGACCAGCAGTTCGTGGGAGTTTTTGAAAAACCGGCCGATCAGGTGGCGGATCTCGGAGCGTGTGGCTTCCTCCCGCTCCATGATGGGTTTATAAATGTGCGCGCGGCCGTCTTTGACATGCTCCAGATAGCCCTTGTTCTCCAGAACGCGAATGGTAGTCAGGACGGAGTTATAGGCCAGCGCCGGCTTCTCAGGAAGTGCGTCGAGCACCTGCTGCACCGTGGCCGAACCCTTCTGCCAGAGGACGTCCATCAGGCGCAGTTCGGCCTCGGTCAACGTCTCAGACTTTCTGGGCGGCACAGACCATTCTCCTCATGTCCTTATTAGAATTAGACGCAATAAGGGACGCCAACGTCAACTAATTATTTAGTTGCTTGGGCGGGTGGGTTTGGTTGCCCCGGTGAAGACTTAAAAGGCGGAAGCGTAGAAGGCTGGAGCAGGCCTCCCGGCCCTGCATAAACAGCAATTGTCGTACTCCGAGCTTCAGCCCCTGAGGTAACCTCAGTGGCTGAAGCCGCACTGGAACCCGCATCCAGGCAGCGCTAAAAAGCTGCTCCCCACCCAAAACGAGGCCCACTACCAGCCCTCTGGTAGTCGGGTTATCGCGCAAAAGCACCACTACCAGCCCTCTCACATCCTTTGAGCTTTCCGCCATCCTGTGCGACAATTCTTCGCCACATGGGGAGGAACATCAATGTACAAGCGCGTTTTGGTCATTTTGATTTGCGTTTTTGCCCTCAGCGTCTCCGGCTTTGCAAAAAAGCCCAAGAAGAAAGTGGTTCCACCAGGAGCTCCAGATAAGGCCTACCTGCAGAAGCTGATGGATGGCTGGAGTTCGCTCGATCCCTCCAAGATGGCCGAGTACTACGATCAGGGTGTGTACACCTTCTTTGATATCGCGCCCCTGAAGTATGCAAATTGGGTGGAGTACCAGGCGGGTGCGACCGAACTGCTGAAGGGTTACAAAAAACTGAAGCTGACCGTCAACGACGATGCCCAGATCCACACCGACGGCAACCTGACCTGGATTGTCGCGACCGTGAAGGAAGACGGGCTCACCACGGCAGGCAAGCATGAACTGGCTACGCTGCGCTGGACGGTGATCTTCGAAAAGCAAGCCGGCAAGTGGATGATCGTGCATGAGCACACATCAGAGCCGCTGCAGTAAGCCGACGACTCCGGACGGGCATCGCTCCGTCCGGCTGCTGCCAATTCCCGAGCCATGTTTCGCACCTCTGCTAACATGTTGTTCCCATGCCCGATGCTCCATCGATTCTTGGGCAGACGGTCTCCCACTATCGAATTCTCGATAAGTTGGGCGGTGGTGGGATGGGTGTCGTCTATCGCGCCGAGGACACCTCTCTCGGCCGCTTCGTCGCGCTGAAGTTCCTGCCCGACGATATCGCGCACGACCCGCAGTCCTTGGAACGTTTTCGCCGTGAAGCTCGCGCCGCTTCCGCTTTGAACCATCCCAACATCTGCACCATCTACGAAATTGGAGAGCACGGCGGCTTG
>Ga0137403_10000463_pt1 | contig 52420 bp, 52 predicted proteins | sample CZOMad2_1_16fung_FD_122057 | JGI IMG/M metagenome (GOLD analysis project Ga0137403, IMG submission 122057) | Vadose zone soil fungal communities from Angelo Coast Range Reserve, California, USA - CZOMad2_1_16fungal (Hybrid Assembly) | ecosystem: Environmental > Terrestrial > Soil > Vadose zone... | reverse complement strand
ACCGGCCATTCCAAAAACGAACACGCGGAGATTTTGAAATTCAAAACGAAACTTCCCATCGTCTAGACATCCAATTTTTCCACGGGTGTGAACACGCTGTTTTGGCTCACGCGCAAAGCGGCGGAAATTCTTGGGCCGGATTTAGATCTGGAAATCATCGAGATGCATCATCGCATGAAAAAAGACGCGCCGAGCGGCACGGCCAAAACGCTCGCGGAAATTCTCGCGTCAGCACGCAAACAATCGCTCGATAAAATCGCGCGGCATGGACGTATGGGCATCGGCGAACGCGCTCCAGGCGAAATCGGGATTCATTCGCTTCGCGGCGGCGATGTCGTGGGCGATCACACCGTCGTTTTCGCGAACAGCGGCGAACGGCTTGAACTCACGCACAAAGCGTCGAGCCGCGACACATTTGCGAATGGCGCGTTGCGCGCGGCCATTTGGGTCGCGAAACAAAAGCCCGGCCTTTACGACATGCAGGACGTGCTTGGTTTGAAATGAATTCAGAATCCAGAATTCAGAATTCAGAATTTGCCAAAGAAGGCTTTCAAATTTTTTCAAGTGTAATTTCCAAAGAACAATGCGATTCGCTCGCGTTTGATCTTTCCAAACAATTCGACAGTCAGCAAAGCGTCGTTAAAAATAAAATTGGTGGTGTCAGAAATTTGTTAAAAATTGCAAGCGTCGCGGCAATTGCAGGCTCACCGGCAAAAAATCCATCACATCGGCGCGTTTTACACATTGAATATGCGGCAGACGAATTGCCAAATGAACTAAAATGGTTTGAGCGGCAATGAATTCTCGACTTGTCATTATCGCATTGGGTTCAAATCTCGGCGATTCGCAGAAAATCATTTTGGACGCGATGGCGCGATTGCAACAATTTTCCGCCGAACCAATTCTTAAATCTTCGCTTTGGGAAACTTCGCCGGTGAATTGCCCGGCGGATTCGCCGAAATTTGTCAACGCAGTCATTGCGCTCGTTCCGCTGGAAGATGAAATGCCGGAATCGCTGCTGGTAAAATTGTGCGAGTTGGAAAATGAATTCGGCCGCACGCCAAAAAAAATCCTGAACGAACCACGCCCGCTGGATTTGGATTTGATTGCGTTCGGAAATGAAATCCGCAATTCGCCGGAATTGATTTTGCCGCATCCGCGCGCGCATTCGCGAAAATTTGTTTTGCAGCCGTTGAGCGAAATCGCGCCGGAATTGATTTTGCCCGGGCAGGGGAAAACGGTTTCGCAATTGCTCACGGAAATTTCTTCGGAGGAAATTCTTGCAAAACTTGATTTGTAGGAGTCGAGGTGACGAGACTCAATTAAAATCAGAGACTCCTTACGTCGTCTCCTACGAAAATGATTTTCCGAAAATGCGCCGGTGTTCGAGCATGACGTAGCGGTCGGTCATGCCGGCGATGTAATCGCACACGGCGCGGTGCAGGCCGATTTTTTTCAAACGCTTCTTGGAGCTTTCACCAATTTCCTCCGGGTGCTTCAAAAAATAATGGAAAAGCTGCTCGAGCATTTTCACCGCGCGCAGGTTCGGCTGATGGACGACAGGATTGTAATATAAATTTTTGTAAAGGTAATCGCGCAGTTCGAGATTCAATCCGCGCCGTTCTGAACCGTGTTGGATCAGCGCCTTTGGAAAGCGGCGAACTTCGTCCGCTGAATTGACTTTCGCGGCTTGGATGGAGCGCTCGCTGTTTTCGACGACGTCGCGGATTTGCAAATCAATGATCGTGCGGATGATGAAGTAGCGGCGCGATTCATCGGGCAAATTGCCGAATTCCTTTTTCACGAGCCGCGCGGCTTGGGCAAAAACGCGGACGTTGCGAACCAGATTTTTTTCCGAGATCAATCCAGAGTCGAGGCCGTCGTCCAAATCGTGGCTGTAATAGGTGATTTCGTCGGCGAGATTGGCGACCTGCGCCTCGAGCGAGGAATTTTTTGCGTCGAAACCTTTGCGCCGGCCGGGATGGTCGTAGGATGTTTGATGTTTGGCCAAGCCTTCACGGACTTCCCACGACAAATTCAGGCCGGAAAAATTTGGATATTTTTGCTCAAGTTGCTCGACAATTCGCAGGCTGTGCTGGTTGTGCTCGAAGCCGCCGTGGCCGCGCATCAGGCGCGCGAGAACGGTTTCGCCTTTGTGGCCGAACGGCGAATGGCCGAGGTCGTGCGCGAGGGCGATGGTTTCGGCGAGGTCAGAATTTAATTTCAGCGCGCTGGCGATGTTGCGCGAAATGGCGGCGACTTCAATCGTGTGCGTGAGCCGCGTGCGCAGGTGGTCGCCGCTGCCATTGAGAAAAACTTGCGTCTTGTATTCGAGCCGGCGAAAGGCGCGTGAATGGATGACGCGGTCGCGGTCGCGCTGATATTGGGTGCGCCATTCGGGCGGCGGTTCGGGAAATTCGCGTCCGCGAGTATCGCCGCTGAACTGCGCGTAGGGTGCGAGAATCTGGCGTTCGATTTGTTCGAGTTCTTGTCGCGTGCGCGGCATGAAAATAATCTTTAATTCGCCAGCAATTCCTGGACGGAAATGCCGCGCAACTCGAACAGGCGGCGAATCGTGTCTTCAATCAAATTGTTCGGGCAGCTCGCGCCGGCGGTGACGCCGACGGTGATTTTTCCGGACGGCAGCCAATCGGGGGTTTCGACTTCCTGTTTTTTGTGCTGGTCGTAGTGGACGATAAGTTTGTCGGACTCCATCTTCGCGGCGTTCTTAATGAAATACGTCGGCAATTTTGCTTCGCCCATTTCCGCGAGATGCGACGTGTTGGACGAATTGTAGCCGCCGACGACGATGAGCAGGTTCATCGGCTGGAGCAAAAGTTTTTCCAGCGCATCCTGCCGGTCTTGCGTTGCGCCGCAAATCGTGTCGAAGAAACGGAAATGCTTTTCAATCGCAGCGTCACCGTGTTTTTTGATCATCGCATTTTTGAAACGGCGTTGAACTTCTTCCGTTTCGCCGCGAAGCATCGTGGTTTGATTGGCGACGCCGACGGCCTGCAAATGCAAGTCGGGATCGAAACCGTCCGAATGCGCGCCTTTGAATTTTTCCAAAAACTCGTGCTTGTTGCCACCGCTCAAGATGTAATTACAAACGTAATCAGTTTCCGCGAGATTGAAGACGACGAGATAATGGCCGCTGCCGTAAGCGCGCGCTTGCGAAGTCGTGGCCTTCGTTTCCTCGTGCTTGGCTTTGCCGTGGATGATGCTCGTGACGCTTTCTTTCGAGTATTGGCGCACGCGTTTCCAAACGCTCATCACGTCGCCGCAAGTGGTGTCCACGAGGATGCAGCCTTTGGCTTCGATTTTTTTTCGCGTGCCGACTTCCGTTCCAAATGCTGGAATAATTACCGCATCGCCGGATTGCAATTGTGATAATTCTTCGTCCGTCGGCTTGGGTGAAATGATTTTGATGCCCATCTTGTCAATCTGGTCGTTGACTTCGGGATTGTGGATGATTTCGCCAAGCAGATAAATCGGCGTGTGCGGCGAGACTTCGGAAAAATATTTTTTGGCGGCGTAGGCCAGATCAATCGCGCGCTCAACGCCGTAACAAAATCCGAATTCCTTCGCGAGCTTTACGGTGAGATCGCCGGACGAAAGCACGCCGCCGTTGGCGCGAATGCTTTCGACGAGTTCGCTGCGATAATGCGACAGCACTTGAGCCTGCACCGCTTCCATGATGTCGGGACGGCGAAGGTTGATTTTCTTTTGGGCGGCGGGCGCTTCAGTTGACATGACGACAACATTCTAGCAGGAATGCGTGGAGCGTCCAATCACAAAAGGTTGAAGGTTGAATTATGAGGGATGAAAATTTGTGAGCTTCGATTGACTTTCATCATTCATCATTCATAATTCGAGTAATCGGAGCGTAGCTCAGCCTGGTAGAGCACTTGGTTTGGGACCAAGACGCCGCAGGTTCAAATCCTGTCGCTCCGACCATTTCTTTTTCACCGGATATTTCCGGTTTATTCACAAAATTTCCTTTGCTGGTTAAAATTTCTTCTCGTGCGCAAAAGGAAACAGAAAGCGCGGTTGATTAAAATTGTGAAGAACTTTTCTTGTCACATTTGAACCTTGTAAACAAAGACGATTTTTACCGTTCTGGACGAATATTTATTTGTTGGCATTGGCATTGCTTAAGCCGTCCGCATCGCGGATTGACAGGCCAATGCGCGGCACAAATTACAATTAAACCTATGAAGAAAATTGAAGCGATCATCAAACCATTCAAACTGGAAGAAGTGAAGGACGCCTTGAGCGAAATCGGCATCGAAGGCATGACCGTCACTGAAGTCAAGGGGTTTGGCCGTCAGAAGGGCCACACCGAAATCTATCGCGGCAGCGAATACACCGTGGACTTCCTGCCGAAGATAAAACTCGAACTCGTCGTCGCCGACACGCAGACCGACGCGGCGGTCGCGGCAATCGTCAAATCCGCCAAGACGGGCAAAATCGGTGACGGAAAAGTTTTTGTTTCCACCGTCGAAACCGCCGTGCGCATCCGCACCGAGGAGAAAGGCGAATCAGCCGTTTAAGCCATCAACCCAACTTGAACCTCATTCAAATCAAAATTATGAAACGAATTCTTTTAACTCTCGCTTTGATTGCAACCGCTGCCTTCGTCTCGATGTCGGCACGCGCGGAAGATACCAATGCTCCTGCCGCCGCGACAACTAACGCGGCTCCGGCCACGCCACCGCCGTTGCCATCAGCAACGCTTGAACAACGCATCATGACGCTTGAAGCGTATATCGCAAACACCGATCCGACTGCGCCTTTGAAAGACACGAATGGCACAGTTGCATTTGCGAATCCAATCATCGGCAATCCCGGTCCCGGCCACAACGCATGGTTGCTCACCAGCACGGCGCTCGTGTTGTTCATGACGTTGCCCGGTCTCGCGCTGTTCTATGGCGGTCTCGTTCGCAAGAAGAATGTGCTCTCCGTTCTCGCGCAATGCTTCCTGATCACCGGCCTTGTGACCATCCTTTGGGTGTATATCGGCTACGGCATGATCTTCGGCGGCACAAATAATCCAGCTAAAGAAGACGTGATTTCAGGCATCGTTGGCAGCCCGACGATTGACTGGATGCTCAAGCCTGTCACTTCGGCTCCGAACTCAAATTATTCCTACTGGGTTTCAGAAAATGTGTTTGCCATGTTCCAATTGATGTTCGCCATCATCACTCCGGCGCTCATCGTTGGCTCCATCGCGGAACGCATGAAATTCAAGGCCATATTCGTCTTCATCACATTGTGGATGGTCGTGGTTTATTTCACGCAAGGTCACATGGTTTGGGGCATTAACGGTTGCATGAACGGTGTGTGGAACGCCGGTGCAAAGATAAAGGCAATGGACTTCGCAGGTGGCACGGTGGTGCATATGACCTCGGGTTACACCGGCCTTGTCCTGTGCTTGATTCTCGGCAAGCGTCTCAAGGCAAACTTTACGCCGCACAGTCTCGTGATGACTTATATCGGCACCGGGATGCTCTGGGTTGGCTGGTATGGATTTAACTCCGGCAGCGCAGTCGCCGCTGACGTGATTGCTGCCAACGCCTTTACTACCACGACCATTGCGACAGCGGTTGCCTCGTTTGTGTGGCCGATGTGCGATTGGCTCATCAAAGGCAAGCCGACAGTGCTGGGCTTCTGCTCCGGCGCAGTGGCCGGTCTCGTGGCAATTACGCCCGCTTGCGGTTACGTCACGCCGCAAGGCGCGATTTATATCGGCGTCGCTGTTGCGATCGTTTGCTGGTTCATGTGCAATAAAGTCAAAGGCTGGCTTGGCTATGACGACGCACTCGACACCTTCGGCGTTCACGCCATCGGCGGAACATTGGGTGCAATCATGACCGGTATGCTCGCGCGCAATGCAGTGAATGCAAACCTCGCAGTGAACCTCAAAGCTTATGTCACCGACTCGTTGTTCCAACCGCTCGTGTGGGAACAACTCAAGGCGGTTGGCGTGACTTTGGCGCTGGTCATCCCCGGCACCATCATCCTTGCCTACATCACCAAGATGCTCGTCGGATTGCGTCCGAGCGAGGAAGTTGAAATCGCCGGTCTCGACGTGGCAGAACACGGCGAAGAAGGCTATCACGGCTAAACTTAAAGCAAGTGGGGGGAACCGAGACGGCGTGCGACACAGGGTCGCACGCCGTTTTTGTTTTTAAGAGCGTAGCGGCTTTCGGCAGAAAGCCGGATTATTCTTATGTCGAAAGAAATGCGGCGGTCTTCCGACGCGCCGCTACGAAGTTCAAACAACTTGAATCACCAATGCCGTCGTATTGTCGCGCCCGGAATTTTTTACCGACGTTTCAACCAATTCCTGCGCCGGATTGTCGAGTTTATCGCGCAACAGTCCGACAAGTTGATCGTCGTAGAGTCCATCAACTAATCCGTCCGTGCAAAGCAGAAAAATGTCGCCGCGTTCCCACGCAACCGCGCCGGCTTGCGGCTCAACGAATTGATTGCCACCACCCAGCGCGCGTTGCAGTGCGCTGCGACCCGGATGAACGCGCAATTCGCGTTCGCTGATTTTTCCCTCGCGACGCAACCAGCCGACGTGCGTATCGTCGTGCGTCAATTGTTTGATTTCCTTTTTTTGTTTCGGCAAATGATAAATCCGGCTGTCGCCGATGTGGCCGAAATACATCCAGTTTGGCGTGAACCAGCAAAGGCTCAACGTCGCCTGCATTCCTTCCGTCTCTTCGTAACTGCCGCCGACGAAAACCAGCGCGCGATGGATCTGTGAAAACAGTTCCGCAAGCACATCGGAAAATCCCGGCTGCAATCCAATCGCCGAATGCTTGAACGCGCGCGGCAGCAGCGTCGTGATTTTTTCGACTGCGATGCGGCTGGCAAATTCTCCCGCTTTCGCGCCACCCATGCCGTCGCTTACGGCAAAAGTGAAATCCATTGTTTCCGTCGAAGCCTCGCCGAATTTTCCGAGCCGATGAACTTCGCGCGCGTCGAATTGCAGGCCGAGAAACGAATCTTCGTTGTTCTTGCGGACCTTGCCCGTGTCCGTCCAGCCAAACCATTTCAGCGACGGCAGTTTTTTGCGTGTAGATTTCATTCTCATTCTCATCGTTCTTCTCATCCTCAATTTCGATTTATGAGGACGAGGAAGAGGATGACGAGGATTTGCTTTCGGAAAGAATGGTCGCAAATTCAAAATCAATCAAATAAAAGCGTCCGTCGGAAAAACGGTAAGTGATATTGCGCGGATCGGCATCGTCATGGCGCACGCCAAATTTTTCCAGTTCAGCGAATAATTCTTTTGCGCGTTTTTCGTCAATGTGTTCCACGCGTCCACCACAATTGGTCGTGACGATGCGAAGTTTGTGAGGATCCGCTTCGAGCAATCGCGGAACGAAATTACATTCGCGCGCTTCAAGATGGCGCAGCACGCGGGTTTCATTTTCAAATCGTTCACGCGCGTTCGGGCCATGATACGTTTTGAACACGCGCCCGTCGAAACTCAAATGCACCGTCGCGCGGAGTGTGTCTTTTACTTTTAACATTTCGTATCATTGTAGGAGACGAGGTAACGAGTCTCAAATGTCTTTCGACTTTTATGATTTAGAGACTCCTTACGTCGTCTCCTACTTCCAATTATGGTTCGCGTTTCAGAAACATTTTGCGCAGCGCGATTAAATTTCAACAGCGGTTTCCGTTTGATTTTCAACCTGTGAATAAGTTGCTGATGCAGAAAACCTTTGTTTCATGCGGTTGAAACGTATTTGTCCATTTCTGCGGCGCAAAATTCTTGCGGCATGGCATTCGCCCTGCTAAAACACGCGCGTCACAGGCTCAACTGAAAAGTTGACGGACGCTTTGTTTTCACCAAACAACAACAACCAACGCACATGGCAAAATATAAATTAGAATACCTCTGGCTCGACGGTTACGAACCCGTTGCAAACATCCGCGGCAAAACCACCCTCAAGGAATTTTCAAAATTTCCCAAGCTCGAAGAGCTTCCCTGGTGGAACTTCGATGGCAGCTCCACGCGCCAGGCGGAAGGCAAAACGTCCGATTGCTTCCTTAAACCCGTCGCCGTTTATCCCGACACCACCAAGATTAACGGCGCGATTGTCATGTGCGAAGTTTTCATGCCCGACAAGAAAACGCCGCATCCGAGCAACGCCCGCGCGACGATTCCCGATGACCCGGGCGCATGGTTCGGTTTTGAACAGGAATATTTTCTCTACAAAAACGGCGCACCGCTCGGTTTCCCGGCTGGTGGCGGCTTTCCCCCGCCGCAAGGTGAATACTACACCGCCGTCGGCTACAAGAACGTCGGCTGCATCGCGCGCGAAATTGTGGACACGCATCTCCAGCTCTGCCTCGACGCCGGCATCAACCACGAAGGCATCAATTCCGAGGTCGCCAAAGGCCAGTGGGAATTTCAAATCTTCGGCAAAGGCTCCAAGAACGCCGCCGATCAGGTCTGGGTCGCGCGCTACCTTCTGATGCGCCTCTGCGAAAAATACGGCGTGGACATCAACTGGCATTGCAAACCGCTCGGCAAGGACGTTGACTGGAACGGTTCCGGAATGCACACGAACTTCTCCACCGAACATCTGCGCGAAGTCGGCGGCAAAGAATACTTCGAGAACCTCATGGGCGCGTTCGACAAATACAAGAACGAGCACATCGCCGTTTACGGACCGGACAATCATCTGCGCCTCACCGGCCTGCATGAAACGCAATCCATTGATAAATTCAATTACGGCGTCGGCAACCGCGGCGCATCCGTCCGCCTGCCGCAAAGCTTCATTCCCGACGGCTACCGCGGCTACTTGGAAGATCGCCGTCCGAATTCGCAAGGCGACCCTTACAAAATTGCCGGTCGCATTTTGCAAACCATCAATACCGTGCCGAAAAACGGCGGCAAAAAAGGCAAAAAATAATTGCCGAGGTCAGGAGGAATTACGAAACGGCGCGGACGAAAGTTCGCGCCGTTTTTATTTTGAAGCCGAATTTCTGAATGTAATCGAGCGCCGTCAGGCGCGAAATCTTTGTAGAAATGAAATTCAAGAATTTCCAAAGCTCCGTTAGGAGCGACATCATCGGACAAGAACGAAATATGACGCTCCTACGGAGCTTGAGATTTTAATGAAATCGTCCGGCTACAAAGATTCCGCTCCTGACGGAGCTGAAGACGCGCTGGTGGTGGGTGTCATTTTTTGTTATCTGAAATGAACCCATCCAAGTTCGGAATATTTAACAAAATCTCAACCTGCTCACGCGGCAATCGAAACCATTCACCTTTTTGCCGATAATCTTTGAAATGTCTGTGTAAATATCTTTCTGCCTTTTGGGTAAAAGCACATTCCCAAGATTTGACAACCTTGAGCACAAAATCGTCAATGAAGATTCGTTTCCAAATCTCGCCTTTTGGTCCTTTTATTTCTTGTCCGCCTTGTGCCGGATTCGGCCACCCATGAAACAGAAAGCTGGATAAATTTCCGTCCTTCGGCTGGTCTGTAGAACTCTCAAGTCCTCTGGCAAATACATCCCCGTTCGACAAATGCAACTTCCCATCCGAAGCAACAAAAAAAGCTACCTCATAAATCATCCGCCTAGCAAAACGCCGATATACCAGTTTGTAGTTAACAGGTTGTTCCACGGTTACGGAAAGTTTACCGGCACACGAAATGAAATCCGAGAAACGGTTTCGTTCCCCCGCTCGTTCTTTTCCTTAACACCCGCTCCGACGGCGGCAAGCAGAACTCCGATGCCGGATTCTCTGCTTTGGCCTCTTGTCGCTGTTACTGCAATATCAAATTCTATGTATGACATCGAACCACCGCCAACAGCTCGAGCTATTCCTGCCGCAGCCAATTCCTTATTCTCTCCATACGGACGAGGATTTATTTCTCCACCCAAGTTTTTAACTTCTTCGCGTGACTTTGAAATCGCACGTATGATTTGAGTGATGGCGCCCTGAATAAATTCCTCCAATGGAACTGGATTGTTTTCCATATTATTTAGCTGCTTCACACATCTCCGGCTCAACCCATTTGTTGTGCTCGCGAATCAAATCCACGAGACGTTCCACGGCTTCGGCTTCGGGAATGTTGAATTTAATTGGTGTCTTGCCGACGTAAAGATTGATCTTGTTCGGCGCGCCGCCGACGTAACCGAAATCCGCGTCCGCCATTTCGCCCGGCCCGTTCACGATGCAGCCCATGATGGCGATCTTCACGCCCTTGAGATGCTCCGTGCGCGCCTTGATGCGCGCGGTGACGGTCTGGAGATTGAACAACGTGCGCCCGCAACTCGGACACGCGACGTAATCCGTCTTGAAACTGCGGCAACCCGCCGCTTGCAAAATATTGTAAGCCAACCGCAGCGACATTCCTGCACCCGCTTCGCCACGAACGAGAATCGCATCGCCGATTCCATCCGCAAGCAATGAACCGATGACGACGGAGGCGCGAAGCAAAGCAATTTTCGGTTCAAGCGGAAACCCCTCACCAGGCTTCGCCACCCTCTCCCCATCCGATGGGGTGAGGGGAGCGTCACTGAAATTGATGCAATCTTTGAGGAGAATCGGATTGTTCCGGCCAAGTTTCTTTAATTTTGCCGCGAGCAAACGAAAGGCAGTGATAGCGGGAAGATTCACGCCGTCTTTCACGGTGACAAGCTGCGTCTCGCAATTGATCTCAAAATCCTGCGTCGGATCAATCTCGGCGACGTTCAAATCTTCGTAAATCGCTTCCGGTTTCACGTCATCTTTCGGACGAATCTTCGGCGCGACTTTTTCCCACGTCGCGCGCGTGACCACGACGCGAATCAATTGTTCGCCGCCACATTTTGTATTTTCGTTTAGTTCAATTTCCGGCGTTTCGCGTTTTTCAAAATGGAATGGGTCGAACGGAAATTCTTTATCCGTGATTTGGACTTTTGAATTTGAGAGAATTGGAATCTGCGCGAGCAAGTCGGTGCAAACCTCGATTTCGCGCGGAGAATCTTCCGTGAGTGAAACACGGATGGTGTCGCCTAGTCCATCGCACAAGAGTGAACCAATTCCAATTGCACTTTTGATTCTACCGTCCTCGCCTTCACCGGCTTCGGTGACACCGAGGTGGATGGGATAATTCCAATCCGCGCCTTCCTGTTCAAGTCGCGCAACGAGCAGGCGATAACATTCAATCATCACTTTCGGATTGGACGACTTCATCGAGAATTTGAAATTGTGAAAATCGTTCTTGCGGCAAATGCGGGCAAATTCGAGCGCACTCTCAACCATTCCAAGCGGCGTGTCGCCGTAGCGATTCATGATGCGATCGCTCAATGAACCGTGATTTGTGCCGATGCGCAACGCGCGCTTCAATTTTTTCGCTTCGAGGACAAGCGGCGTAAATTTTTCCTCGATGCGTTTTAATTCGGCGGCATATTGCTCATCGGTGTATTCCTTCGTGGCAAATTTTTTTGAGTCAGCGTAGTTGCCGGGATTCACGCGGACGACTTCGACCCATTTCACAGCTTCCATCGCGGCGTCGGGCTTGAAATGGATGTCGGCGACAATCGGCACGTTGCAGCCCAGCTGGCGGAGTTCGGCAACGATGTTCTGGAGATTGGCCGCGTCCTTCACGGTTGGCGCGGTGATGCGGACAAGCTGGCAACCGACGGCGACGAGTTCCAAAGTTTGTTTTACGGACAATGCGGTATCCATCGTGTCGCACGTCAGCATGGATTGTTTCACGACGGGATGGTCGCCGCCCATCACGAAGCCGCCGTGATTCGGATCGCCAACGACAATTTCGCGCGATTTCCGACGGTGATAAAAAAATGGAGATTCGCAGTAGCGCACAGTCACAGTTTCAAGTTTCAGGTTAAAAGTTGCAAGTTTGGAATTGTATTGAAATCGTAGCGGCTTTCGGCAGAAAGCCGCATTTACCTTTCAAAGTTTGCGGCGCTCTGCCGAGTCGCCGCTACGATTTATTTGTGCGGCGCGAAAATGATTTGTTGCTCGCGGTCGGCATGCGCGCTGCGCACCCAATCGCTCGTGTCAAAAAACGCGATGTAAAGCATGAAGCCGATGATGAGCGCGGCAAAACCGGTTTGAATGCTGTTCAAAATTCTGGCGCTTACCGGACGGCGACGGATGGCTTCGAGCAGCGACAGTAAAATATGTCCGCCGTCGAGCACGGGGAGCGGAAGCAGGTTGAGCAGCGCAAGATTGACGTTCAAAATGACGCTGAACCAAAGCACTTGCCGCCAGCCGTCTTCGCTTTGAAACAAATTGTAATAGACGCGCGCAATCATCACTGCTCCGCCGAGTTGTTGGACGCCGACTTCGCTTTTGGGCGAGGTGATTGTCCGAATCGTCGCAAAAATTTGTCCCACGCTCGATTTGATCTGCTCGAGCGGACTGGGATGAACGAGCAAAACATTTGTGTCTTCTTCCCAGGCTAAAATGCCGAGCATCGGAACACTGTTCGTCGGTTGAACCGGTTTTTCTGCGAGCAATGTTTTGTCGAATTCTTCATTGCCGTGGCGGACTGTCAGCGTGAGCGGTTTCACCGGCCCGTTGCTCATTTCGTTTTCAGCGGAAAAAATAGCGAGCGGGCTGAAAATTTTATTTCCGTTCACCGCGACAACTTCATCACCGTTCGTCAGTCCGGCCAAGGCGGCAGGACTATTGCTTGCGACGGCATAAACAACGGATTTTGAAGCGGGCGCGATGAGAATCTGCCTCAAAGCTTTGCGCTCATACCATTTTGTTGCACGATGATACGGCGTTGCTATCGCCGTCTGTTCTTGTCCATCCCGGAGATATTGGATGACGATGTTCGTGCCTTCGCTCGATATGATGCGCCACGTCACGCTGTCCTGCGACGTCGGCGAAAAATGTTTTACCAGATGATTGTCAATCGTGAGAATCGTGTCGCCCGGACGCAACCCGGCTTTCCACGCGGGGCCGGCCGGGTCAACCCAGCCGATGGTCGTTGTGCTGTCGGCTTGCATACTCGGCTTGCCGACCTGCCAAACGATAAATGCAAAAAATACTGCGAGCGAAAAACTGAACAACGGGCCGGCGAATGCGACGATGATTTTGTCCAATGCGGAAACGTTCGGCAATTGTTCGACGGGCGTATCACTTTTGCCTTCGATGGCTTCCATCGTCGCCATTTGCGGCAACGCGACGTAGCCGCCCGCAGGAATCCAGCCGAGTGCATATTCGACGCCGCCGATTTTTTTTTTCCAAATCGGTTTACCGAACCAGATGGCAAAGCGGTCAACTTGTAGGCCGCGCCATTTCGCGGCGAGGAAATGGCCAAGTTCGTGGACGCCAATAAGGAGGTTGAACAGCAATACGACTTCCAGCGCGATAAAAATGTAATGCAAAATGCTCATTTCAATGAGTTTTGAATGTAGCAGGAGAAAACCGCGCGCGCCATTTCAAATTGTAGCCGCCTTGCGCGCCCACGAATCAGCTTCGAGAATTTGTTCGAGCGTCGGGTGAGAAATGACTTTATGCGCGTCCATCGTGCGGCGAACAACTTCGGTGATTTGCGGGAAATTGATTTTGCGGTTCACGAAAGCTTCGACCGCGATTTCGTTCGCCGCGTTCAACACGGCGGGCAGTGTTCCGCCGATTTCTCCGGCGCGGCGGGCGAGTTCAAGTGCCGGAAATCGCTCAATGTCCGGTTCTTCAAATGTGAGTTGGCCGAGTTTGGCAAAATTGGTTTGCACGCGCTCGCTGGCGGCGCGGTCGGGATAGGTCAGCGCGTATTGAATCGGCAGACACATGTCCGGCGTGGACAATTGCGCGAGGAGGGAGCCGTCCACAAACTCGACCATCGAATGAACGACGCTTTGCGGATGCACGACGACGGCGACGCGCGCCATTTCGATGTCGAACAGCCAGCGCGCTTCGATCATTTCAAGTCCTTTGTTGAACAGCGTCGCCGAATCAATCGTGATTTTGCGTCCCATGACCCACGACGGATGTTTGAGCGCGCGTTCGACAGTGATTTCGGAAAATTTTTCTCTTGGCCAAAGATTTTTATCGCGGAACGGCCCGCCGCTGGCGGTCAGCCACAATTTGCGGACGGACGAACTCGGTTTGCCGTCGAGGCATTGAAAAATTGCGGAATGTTCGCTGTCAACGGCGAGAACTTGAACGCCATATTTGCGGGCTTCGCTCATCACGATTTCGCCAGCCATGACCAGAATTTCTTTCGACGCGACGGCGATGTCTTTGCCCGCGCGAATCGCGGCCAGCGCGGGTTTCAATCCGGCGGTTCCGACAATTGCAATTAGAACAATGTCCGCGCCCGGAAGTGTCGCGAGTTTTATCAAACCTTCTTCACCGGAAAAAACTTGAGTTGCTGTGCCGAGCGCGTTTTGGAGTTCTTTGGCTTTGGCCGGATCAAAAATGGAAATGGCCGCCGGTTTATGTTTGCGCGTTTGTTCGAGCAGCAATTCAAAATTATTTCCGGCGCCGAGTGCAAGCAGGCGGATTTTATCCGGTAAATCATCCGCGACTTTTACGGTGCTGGTGCCGATGCTGCCGGTGCTGCCGAGGAGAACGACGTTTTTCATGCTTTATATTGAGCGCGAAGTCAAATAGATGCCGATTGGAGCGCGGAAAAAAGTGCCCATAACTTTTATAGCAAGCCCGATAAATATTAAAGGAAAAGTTAAAACCACCAAAAGCCTTAACGGTTTAATTTTTGTTATTAACGGCCAAGCTCCGAACCTCGAAATCAATATGCCAATAATTTCAATGAAAGCACCGCAGATTCCAATCAGCCAAAATGGTTTAATCCAAAAAGGCAAATCAGAAAATTTGTATTTTTTTACTGCATTCATTTGTGTTCATCCGTGGCTAAATCAACGGATGCGGGTTTGTCAAAATATGCCGCAAATATAAATACATGATTGGCGCGTTGAACAAAAGGCTGTCGAGCAAATCCAGAATGCCGCCGATGCCGGGAAACAGATTGCCGGAATCTTTCGCGCCGGCTTCGCGCTTGAAAAGTGATTCAATCAAGTCGCCGATGACTGCGGTAACGCTCAAGGTGATTCCCAAAATGACAGCGTGAATCCAATTCATTCCGGCCATGTGGTCGCCAAAAAGATGGACAAATGCCAAACTTGCACCAGTTGAAACAAAAATCGCGCCGGCAAATCCTTCCCACGTTTTATTCGGACTGATGCGCGGAATCATTTTATGTTTGCCGATGAGCGAACCGATGGCATACGCGCCCATGTCGCTGAATTTTGTGACCAACACGAAGTAGAGCAGGAAATATTTTCCATCCACGCCGGGAAAGAAATAAATTTTTTGGACGAAATTGAGCAGCCACGGCACATACATCAGGCCGAACAACGTTGTGGAAATGGCAAGAATACCGGCGGTGTTCGATTTGGAAACGAATTGGCGCACGCACAGGCCGAGCACGAACAAAATGACGAAGCTGGTTTCGAAATCGTTGACGCGGGCAGGGGAATCGGACATTCCAAGATGACCGGTCAGATTCAGAAACGTTCCGACGATCAACAAGACCGCGCCGAAAAGCCCGCACCATTTGAAGCAAATGAGGCCGCGCATTTCCGCGAGATCGTAAAACTCCGTGAGTCCGGCCAATGCGAGAAACAGCAGCAGAAAAATACACGCGGCGCGTGAAATCAATTCACTTCCAAAGAAAAGCGCGCCGATGATCACCGTCCAGAGAATCACCGTAGTGATGAGGCGGCGAAAAAAAGTTTTTGCTTTTGAGGGCGCGGCAGGCTCAACAGTTGCATCGGACATTGCGCGCGAAATTATCAGGCGAAATGAAGGTTGCCAATTGAAAGTTCGCAGCCGAAGTCACTTCTCGGTTGCGTGGAGCGAAATTTTCTGGCAAAGAATTGGCGTCCATTGGACAAGGCTGGGGTCTTAGCTCAGTTGGTAGAGCGTCTCGTTCGCAATGAGAAGGTCAGGGGTTCGAATCCCCTAGGCTCCACCAGCCTTCGCTCGCAGCACAGCAAGAATCAAATTTCATTGCGAGTTGCGGCTTGTGTTGGAAAGGAAAATCTTACCATGAAATTCTCACTGAAAGGAAAATGGGTTCTCATCACCGGCGCATCCAGTGGATTTGGCGCGGCGGCGGCAACGACATTCGCTGCGGAAGGCGCAAAATTATTGCTCGGCGCACGACGGGTTGACCGGCTGAAAAAAGTCACTGACGAAGCAAAAAAATTCGGCGCAAGCGAAGCGCATTTTCATGAACTGGACGTTTCAAAAACTTCAAGCGTCGAAAAATTTATTTCGTTCGCGCGCGAAAAAATTGGCGGAAAAAACTTGCACGTTTTGATCAACAACGCCGGCGGCGCGCATGGATTGGAAACAGTCGCCGAAGGCAAGGACGCGGATTGGGAAGCGATGATTCAGTCGAACGTGCTCGGACTTTTGCGCGTGACGCGCGCGGCGCTGCCGCTCATGCCGCACGACGCAGGCGCGAGCATCATCAACATCGGTTCGGTCGCCGGCCACGCGGCTTACGAAGGTGGTGCGGTTTATTGCGCGGCGAAAGCGGGTGAGTTGCAAATCACGCGGGCATTGCGATTGGAATTGCTCGGCACGGGTATTCGCGTCGGCACGGTTGATCCCGGTCTGGCGGAAACGGAATTTTCACTCGTGCGTTTCAAAGGCGACGCGGCGAAAGCGAAAAAAGTTTACGAAGGCACAAATCCGTTGACCGCCGAAGACATTGCGGAAATTTTGGTTTGGGTTGCGACGCGCCCGGCGCACGTGAACATTGATGAATTGATCGTGAAGCCGGTGGACCAGGCGGCGATTGGAAAAGTTTATCGGCGAAAAACGAATTAACCACCGAGACACAAAGACACAAAGAATTTTGGAATTGAAAAATTTCGTGTCTTGGTGACTTGGTGGTAAAAATCAAATTCCTTTATTCGCGCGCCAAAGCAGAACTGCGCCGACGGCTTGAAAAATAAAATTCGGCAGCCAGAAAATCAGATGCGGGAAAAATTCAGGTCGCGATGACAGTGAATTTCCCAGGATCACGAAGCTGTAATAAATCAGCACGAGCACGAGCGCGATGGCCACGCCGATATTTGTCTCGCGACGATGCACGCGGATGCCGAGCGGGATGCCGACGAGCGCAAATCCGAAACAGGCGAATGAAAATGCGATCTGCTCGTGCATTTGCGAACGCGCCTGCTGGATGAGTTTTTCTGTCGCCTTGATTTGCGCGCGCCATTCTGCCGCGGAATTGGTCGTCGCCGGAAGCAACGTGAGAAGCTGTTCGCGTTCGCGCAATTCTTCCTGCAATTGCGGAAAGGTCATGTCGCTGATTCTGGGTTTGGAGATTTGATTGGTTGAATTCGGAATGCGAATCGGGAATTTTCCGGCTGCCGATAATACGGGAACGCCGTTGGTCATACGTGTTATGAATGTGGCATCGAACAAATTCACGACGACTTCTTTGTTGGTCGTGTCCATTTCAATTTTTCCGCTGGGCGCTTGAATGGTTGTGTTTTGCTTGATCCAAAAGACCATCACGTTTTCCAGATTGCCGTTTCGATTCTTACCGACGTGAAAAATGTAGCCGGGAAAATCATAAATGAGCCGGTCTTCGGGCAACTGGACGTTCGCCAAATCATTTCGCGCTTCGGCAATCAGACGTTTGTAAGCCACGCGCGAGCTTGGGCCTAAATCCATATTGATCCACGCGCTGACGCCGCAGCACGCAAGGCTCAACAATAAAATCGGCGCGGCGAGCGAGAGCAAACTGACGCCGCTGGCGCGTGCGGCGGTCAATTCCTGATCCGCGCTGAAACGGCCAAAAACCAGCAGCGTCGCAGTGATGAATCCAATCGGCAGCGCAAAAACCAAAACGAATGGGATGAGCAATCCAATCGCTTCCAACACAATTCCAATTCGCACTTGTCCACTTAGAAGCAGTTCGAGGATTTCTTTGAGCGCATTGCCGAGCAGCAGCACGAACGTGAACACCGCCACGGTGAGCGCGAGCGACGCGAGCACTTGCAGCGTGAGATATTTGTGCAGAGTTTTCACTTCGGCAATTCGCGCTGGATTCTCACGCAAAGTCGCAAAGCCCGCAAAGGTTTTTAAGAAAAATTTCTTTGCGTCTTCGCGTCTTTGCATGAGAATTCATCCCAAATGAAAATTGACGCCGATAAATTTCGCGTGCGCGAAGGCAAAAAGGTCAAGCTCAACGACTGGCCGACGAAGGTAAAAAATTTTTACAAATCAAAAGACGATTACAAAAAAATTCTTGGCGGGCATATTGAGGAATTGCGGGAACTGCAAAATCGTTTTTACGCGCACAATCGCTATTCACTGCTGCTGATTTTTCAGGCGATGGACGCGGCGGGAAAGGATGGCGCGATCAAGCACGTTTTGTCTGGCGTCAATCCGCAAGGCTGCCAGGTTTTCAGTTTCAAACATCCGAGCGTGAAGGAATTGGAGCATGATTTTCTCTGGCGCACGACGCAATGCCTGCCGGAGCGCGGACACATCGGGATTTTTAACCGCTCCTATTACGAGGAAGTGCTCATCGTTCGCGTGCATCCTGAAATTTTGCGCGGCGAAACGCTGCCGGAAGAATTGCTCGAAGATAAAAAAATCTGGGAGCACCGTTATCATTCCATCAACGAGATGGAAAAACATTTGCATCGCAACGGCACGCGCATCATCAAATTTTTTCTGCATTTGTCCAAAGGCGAACAGCGCCGGCGTTTTCTGGCACGGATTGACGATCCGGACAAGAATTGGAAGTTCAGTCCTGACGACATCGCTGAGCGGAAACTCTGGAAAAATTACATGAACGCCTATGAAAATTGCCTTGCTGCGACGAGCACGAAGCACGCGCCGTGGTTCGCCGTTCCCGCCGACGACAAGCAAAACGCGCGGCTGATCATTTCGCAAATCATTCTCGATGCCTTGAACGGAATGAAAGCGAGTTTTCCAAAAGTGGACGCGAAACGGAGAAAAGAATTGCAGGCGATGCGCAAATCACTAGCGAAGTGAAGCATTATAAATGCGGAACCAAAGTCAAAATCGCGTTGGTGTAACCTTTCCCGGCCCGTTGCGTCCAATGAAACAACCGCGAAACACCTGACGCGGAGGTGAACAATAATTAGCAAAAAGGATAGTTTATGATTATGAAATCGAATAAAACATTGATTGCAACATTGGCCATAGGCGGCTTGCTGGCATTAAGCCCTGCGCTCGTCGCGGCTGACACCAACACTCCACCCGCTGGCGCTCCGGGGATGAAAGCGCACACGGGACCGAACATAGACCAGATTGCCAAAAACCTTAACCTGACCGATGATCAAAAAGCCAAGGTCAAAACCATTCTTGATGCGCGTCGGCAAAAAATGATGGACTTGCGCAATGACACCAGCCTGTCGCGCGAAGATAAAATGGCCAAAGTGAAAACCATCCAAGAAGACACTATCGCTCAATTGAAAGCGATTCCTCTGACGCAGGAGCAAGTTGACAAATTAACGAAGCCCCCGATGCGCCAACATCGCCCGCCGCCAGCCGGTAGCGACAATAACGCTGGTGGTGGTGACAAACCGGCCGCTCCGCCGCAGCAATAATTTTTAGTTGTAATTAGAACAAATCACGGGACGGCCTTTGTGCCGTCCCTTTTTTATTTTGTAGCGGCGCTCTGTGAGCGCCGTTTTTCGGCGGTCATAGACCGCCGCAGTTAAATTGAGCCACTACCGAAATTTTGCTTCACGCAAAAAATTTTCCCGCAATTTCCATTGAGCAAAAGGATTCGCGCCGGTATTTTGATTCTGTCTTGCGCGCGTAGCTCAATTGGATAGAGCGTCGGCCTCCGAAGCCGAAGGTTGTGGGTTCGACCCCCGCCGCGCGCACCATTTGCAGACACCGAATTGGTCGTGTAGTTTGTAAAATGGAGACGGATTATCAGCCGATTGAAAATTACGGCGTTGTTGGCGACCTCACGACGACGGCGTTGGTCGGGATGGACGGCTCGATTGATTTCATGTGTTTTCCGGCGTTTGATTCGCCCACGATTTTTGCGAAATTGCTCGACCAAAAGCGCGGCGGATATTTTCAAATCACGCCGGCAGCCGGCGAATTCAAACATCGTCAGCGCTATTTTCCCGACACAAACATTTTGCTGACGCGATTTCTTGGCGCGGACGGCATCGCTGAACTTTCCGATTTTATGGCGATGCAACATTTGGGACATCAACATAATCTTGTGCGTCGCATCAAGGTCGTTCGCGGCGAAATTCTCGTGAGGATGATTTGCGCCCCGAAATTTGATTACGCGCGAACCGGCCACACGGTTCAAAAAAAAACAGATGAAATCATTTTTGTCCCGGACAAAAAAAATCTACCGCCGCTGCGATTGCACAGCAGCGTGCCGTTAAAAATTGTAAATGGCGAGGCGATTGCTGAATTCAAATTGCGTGCGGAGCAAACGGCATTTTTCGTTCTGGAAGAAGTGAAATCAAATGAGGAATCGCCATCGAGCAATCCCGATTACGTTTCCGAAGCGTTCAAGGAGACGATGAATTACTGGCTCGGCTGGGTCGCGCATTCAAAATATCGCGGACGCTGGCGCGAAATGGTGAATCGCTCCGCGCTCACGTTGAAATTGCTGACCTCGCAGGCGCACGGTTCGATCGTCGCCGCGCCGACGTTTGCGTTGCCGGAACTCATCGGCAGCCAGCGCAATTGGGATTATCGTTACACATGGATTCGCGACGCATCGTTCACGCTCTACGCGCTTATGCGGCTCGGTTACACGGGGGAAGCGCAGGCGTTCATGCGCTGGATGGAATTGCGCTGCCGTGAATTGAAATCGGGACATCCGCTGCAAGTGATGTATCGCCTCGATGGCGGCCACGAATTGCCGGAGAAAATTTTGAAACAATTCGGGGGCTACAAAAAATCGCAACCCGTGCGCATCGGCAACGCCGCGAGCAAGCAATTGCAATTGGACATTTATGGCGAATTGCTCGACTCGGTTTTTATTTACGACAAGCATGGCGAGCCAATCTCTTATGATTTTTGGATGAACCTGACGACGCTTGTGGAATGGGTCTGCAAAAATTGGAAAAAACCGGACGACGGCATTTGGGAAGTTCGCGGCGTCGCACGGCCGTTTTTGCATTCACGCGCGATGTGCTGGCTGGCGATCGACCGAGCCATGCAGATCGCGCGGCGGCGCTCATTCCCAGCGCCGCTCGTCCGCTGGCACAAAATTCGCGACGATATTTACAAAAATATTTATGAAACGTTTTGGAATTCAAAATTGAATTCATTCGTCCAATATCAGGGCGCGGAAACAGTGGATGCCGCAGCACTGCTCCTGCCGCTCGTGAAATTTATCAGCCCGACTGATCCGCGCTGGAAATCCACGCTCAAAGCCATCGAAAAAAAACTGGTTGAAGATTCACTTGTCTATCGTTATGACCCGGAAAAAGCAGCGCCAGACGGCATGACCGGACGCGAAGGCACGTTTTCGATGTGTTCATTCTGGTATGTGGAATGTCTCGCACGCGGGAACGATTTGAAACAGGCGCGCTTCATTTTTGAGAAAGCGCTGGGCTACGCGAATCATCTTGGACTTTTTGCCGAGCAACTGGGCCCGTGCGGCGAACACCTCGGAAATTTTCCACAAGCGCTCACGCACATTGCGCTCATCAGCGCGGCGTGGACGTTGAATGAAAAACTTTCAGAAGCCGGATGACACATTTGCCGCCTTGCTTCGCAGTGGGCGAAGACTGGTGCCAGCGACTGGAGTCGAACCAGTGACCTCGGGCTTATGAGTCCCACGCTCTAACCAACTGAGCTACGCTGGCAACCGAAAGAGTTTTATATTTTGCGAACAATTCGGGCGCTGTCAAATTACTTTTCTTCAAATGTCGCGACGATTGGCCGATGATCCGAGCCGACGCCCCAATTTGGAATTGTTGGAATGTAAGTTTCGTTCGCCAGCCAATCGCGCGCCATCGCGGGACTCAACAAAATGTAATCTATGCGCGAATAAGTATCGTCCGCGCCGTAGAAATAGGTCCACGCCACGTTGCGCGGTTCGAAATATGGCGGTGGAGCGGACACGTTGATGCCGTTGCGCTCGGCGGGGCGCGTGTCGGTGAGCTTGAATTTTCCGCGACCGATGATTTCCTTCGTCGAATTGGAATCTTTCGTGTCGTTGAAATCGCCGAGCACAATCAGCTTCGCATTCGGATTTGCTTTGAAGCGCTCGTCAACGATGCCGCGCAAAACGCGTGCTTCATGCAAACGCAATTCTGCTTCGTCAGCTTCCGGCACGGGTCGGCGCGATTTCAAATGCGCGGCGATGAGCGTGAAAGTGAAATTCGTCGCGGCCTGGATTTCCACTTCTGCAAATCCGCGACTGACATGAAAACGGCGTCCGTCCAAAAGAAATTCGTCGTTCGTGTGCGGATGCCGCGCGACGATTGGAAATTTGCTCAACACGGCGACGTGGATGTTCGTGTCCGCGCCGCTGACGTGTTCCCAAAACGGAAAATCTTGGCCTTCAGCCTTGAGCGACGCGCGCAATTCCATCAGCGCATTGGTCGTGCCCATTTCTTCGAGCGCGAGCACGTCGGGATTCATGGCCTTGACGCTTTTGCGGACTTTTGCTTTTGCCTCGGCGGATTTGACGTGCGGACGCGATTCGGTCGGCGTATCCAAATAATTTTCGACGTTGTATTCAGCGACGCGGAAAGTTTTGACGGCAAACGCGTTTGAAGAAATTAAAACGAAAACAGGAATGGCGAATCCGCAAAATGAAAATCGTTTCCCCATGAACCCGATTTATTTTTTCGGCGGCAGTTCGCGGATGAAAGCCCAAGAGACCTCGGCGGTCTGGCCGTTGTCGTAATGGACAAAAAAACCGTGGCGCAGTTCTTCTTCGACTTCAACGCGCTCAACGATTGCATTTGGAGGAATCTTGTTCGCGGCGCGGATGGTTTTGTGCGGCTCAAGAAAGGCGAGGCCGTCTTCAAACTCGACCTCAAAAGCATCTTCCCATTGGCGATAGCTTGCGTCTTTGATGGGCGAAGCCTTTCCCTTGCCGAACGGGGCTTTGAGCGGATTCAGGACTTTCATAATCTTTGTTCGCTTTGTTCGTTTTGCAATTGCCGGATAATATCTACCACTTTTCGTGGCGGTTTCCAATCATCAAGTGACTGCATCGTTTCGAGCGCTACGCGGCCAAGCAATTTGCCGTCGCTATCGGAAATATGCACATGGCTTGGCGAATGGTCGCCAATCCACCATTCAAAAATGTAACCGCCGCGCCGGACTTTGCCCATTTCCGTCAGATTAAGACTTGAAATGAATTGAGCAAGTTTGTTTTGCGAAAGCCGCCGTGAATGTTAATTTTCCTTCATGTCAAAAATCAGGCGAAACGCCGTTGCAATGCGCGCGCGGAAAAATTCCGCCGCGCATCTGCACGACAAGCAGAGCGAACGCGACACGCGCGAACTGCGCATTGACAAGGTCGGCGTGCGCGGGCTGCGATTTCCAATTCAGGTCAAGGACAAGGCGCGCAAATTTCAAAATACGGTCGCGATGATCGGGATGTTCGTGGATTTGCCGAAGGAATTCAAAGGCACGCACATGAGCCGCTTCGTCGAGGTGCTCAACGCGCACGGCAATGTGATTCACGTCGAAAATATTTCTAACATCTTGCTGGAAATGCAAAAAAACTTGAACGCGGCGACGTCGCATCTGGAAATTGAGTTTCCATATTTCATGTCCAAGAAATCGCCGGTGTCGCGGCTGGAAAGCTTGATGGATTACGTCGCGCGCTTCGATGCGACGTCGAGCGGAAAAGAAATTGATTTTGTCCTGACGGTGAAGGCGAACGTGACGACGCTTTGCCCCTGCTCAAAAGCAATTGCCAAATATGGCGCGCATAATCAGCGCGGCGAGGTGACGGTGCAGATTCGTTCGGATGAAATTGTTTGGATTGAAGATTTGATTGCGGTGATTGAAAAATCGGCGAGTTCGGAGCTTTACGCGTTGCTCAAGCGGCAGGATGAAAAGGCGGTGACGGAGCGCGCATATGAAAATCCGGTGTTCGTGGAGGATCTGGTGCGCAACGTGGCGCTGCGGCTGAACGCGGACGCGCGGGTGGGCTGGTATAAAGTCGAGGCGGAAAATTTCGAGAGCATCCACAATCACAACGCGTATGCGTGCATCGAGAAGGGGTGAAAAGTCAATTGCTGGCAATTTTCTTCACGGACTGCAAAAGTTTGAGAAGAATTGAGCCATCATACTTCGCATGGCTGACCACGAGTCCTTTGTCATCAATTGTGAAAAGTTCGTTTCGTCCAAAATTTTCATTTAGTCCTACGATGATTTTTTCCACGCTAACTTCACCGCCAAGTGTTTTTATATTTTGAGACTCTTTGAATGAAACGAGCAGATACTTGCAGGAAATTGCATCTTGGTAATCTTCATGAACATCGGAAATGTCCATATGTTGTGGGCGTGAAGCGGGATTGCTGGAATTGAAATTCGAACTTTTCAACAACTCTACTGCATTTGAAGATAGCGTTTGAATTGCTGGTTGAGTAAGCACGATTTCATTCCCGTAGTAAAGTTTTGCTAGACAGTCAGAACCCGACGCGGCTGGCTGATTCGTGTCTCCAAAAGCAGGAGTTGTGACCGTTGCCAATAGCATGACAAAGCTAAAAAGTGTTCGGATATTCATAGTTTTGGTTTGATGCTGTCGCGTCTCAATATGTTCAATCTTTGAAGCGACAATTTCCGGCCATTGCATTTCACGAATTTGAGACTGCGCCTGCAAAACCGGCTTGTCCAGCCGTTTTCCGCAAACCATTTAATTTTTCAAACTGTAGTAGCCGACGTGAGTCGGCTCATTATTCAGAGTTGGAGCGGACTGACGTCCGCTGTTACAGCTAATTCGCCTGAAAAATTTCATTGGCGTTTCGGTTTGAAAGCCTTAATCTCGTTCCCATGATTGCTGCTGCCGTTCAACCCGTGGTGAAGCAGATGACTTGGGGTTGGTTTGATATTGTAGTCCTCTGCGTGCTGGCGTTCGGCCTTTTTCGCGGACGTCGCAATGGTATGTCGCAGGAACTCTTGCCGCTGTTTCAATGGCTCATACTTGTTTCCGTCTGCGCTTTTCTTTATCCGATGGCCGGGCAATTTTATATCAACACTTTCCACTGGGGCAAACTCACAAGTTACATTTGCGGATACATCACGCTGGCCTTTGTGGTTTTGCTTATCTTTGGCATCTTGCGGAAGTTATTCGGCGAGCGGCTGGGCAAAAGCGGTGCATTCAAAGGCGGCGAATATTATCTGGGCATATTGTCGGGACTGATCCGCACCGCGTGCATTTTGATCGTCGTGCTCGCGTTCCTCAATGCTCCGGTCTACACCGAGGCGGATGTTCAGGCCCACGCAGCGTATGTGAAAAAGAATCTCGGCGGCGACATGTATTCAGGCGATTATTTTCCGACGTTGCAGCAGGTGCAGGAACAGGTTTTTAAGAATTCCTGCACAGGTCCGTTTGTGAAGGAAAATCTTGGCATGTTGCTTATCAACAACACCGCGACTCCGCTCCCGGCTAAACCGCAGCCAAAAATCATGGTCGGTGGCCAATGAAGCGGTCGCATTGCGGCTCGCCCTGAATCCGCATGGCCGGTTTTTCCCAAGCAACTCTCGAACGCATCCGCGCCGCCAGCGACATCGTGGACATCATCGGCGGCTATCTGCCGCTGAAAAAAGCCGGCGCGAACTTCACCGCGCTCTGTCCTTTTCACAAGGAAAAATCGCCGAGCTTCAACGTCAACCCGCATAAACAGATTTTTCATTGCTTTGGCTGTCATAAAGGCGGCGACGTTTTCACCTTCGTCAAGGAATATGAAAACATCGGATTCGTGGACGCCGTGCGGCGATTGGCCGAGCGCGCAAAAATTCCGCTCGAATTGGAAAACAATCCTGCCGCGCAGGAAACTCGCCATTTCAAAGATCAACTGCTGGACGTTCACGAAAAAATCGCGCAACGCTGGCAAAATTGTTTGCTGAACGAAGCTGCGGGACAAATGGCTCGCGATTATCTGGAGAAACGCGGCGTTTCGGCGGACGCGATAAAATTATTTCGCATCGGCACCGCGCCGGAACTGTGGGACGACACGGTGAATTGGGCGAAAAGCAAAAATTACGAACTGCCGCTCGTCGAAAAAGCCGGATTAGTTATTCGCAAAGAGGAAACTGGAAATTACTACGACCGTTTTCGCGGACGTTTGATTTTCCCGATTTGCGATGAGCAGGGCAGGGTGATTGGTTTCAGCGGACGCATTTTGTCCGGCGACGAAAAAACCGCCAAGTATGTCAACTCGCCCGAAACGCCGATTTTCACCAAGAGCAAAGTTTTTTTCGGTCTCGACAAATCCAAGCGCGCGATTCTTGACGCCGGTTTCGCCATCATTTGCGAAGGCCAGTTGGATTTGATCGCGTGCTTCATGGCCGGTGTGCAAAACGTAGTCGCGCCGCAAGGCACGGCCTTCACCGACCAGCATTCGCGCATTTTGAAACGCTACGTTGACGAAGTCGTTTTGTGCTTTGATTCAGACGAAGCCGGACAAAACGCCGCCGTCCGCTCGCTCGACCATCTGCTTGCATCAGGAATTGCCGTGCGTGTGGCCGTGATGCCCAAACCGCACGACCCGGACAGTTTCATCAAAAGTTTTGGCGGCGAAAAATTCCGCGAACTGGCTCAAAACGCCGATGGATTTTTCGATTACTATTTGAACCGCCTTTGCAAACAGAACGACGCGAACAGCGATAAAGGCCGCATCTCAATTTTGCGCGCGATGGCCGAAGCCGTTCACAAAACCGGCAGCGCCGTTTTGATTGATGCTTACGCGCAAAAAACCGCGCTGCGATTGGGGGTTTCGACGGAGGCAATGCGCGTTGAATTCAAAAAAATTCCTTCTACAAGAATTTCAGGCACAGAAAGCGAAGCCGGAACTTTTGAAGAAGCCGGTGAGCTTGAATCACCGCGCCCATCCGCGCTTGAATTTCATTTGCTCAAGTTGCTCCTGCTTCACGACGAGTTGATTCCGCAAGCCGCGTTGCATTTGGATTTGAATTGGATTTTGCATCCGCTCGTCCGGCAAATCGTTCAGCAACGATTGTCCGCTCAAAAAAACGAAACATGGAAAACTCTCGCCGCATTTTTGGATGAATGCGATTCGGTTGAAATGCGAAATCTTGTCACCGAAGCTGTTGCGGAAGAACGCAAAATTCCAAATCCCGAAATCCAACTGGCCGACGTGGTTTTGAAATTGCGAAATCAATTTCTCGACCGGCAAATTGCTTCACTCACGCAAAAAGCAGGCCAGCCGCAAATTTCGGACGCTGAAAAAATTGATTTGCTTCGCGACCAGCAAAAATTGCGTGAACAGAAACGCGCGCCGCTTATCGCAAAATAAAAATCCGCAGATTTCGCCGATTCCCGCAGATTGTTTTAATCTGCGGGAATCGGCGAAATCTGCGGAAAAAAAATCAAAACTACTTCGCGCCTTGATCAATCCACGCGCGGATCAAACCGATCTGGTCGTCCGAAAGTTTCTTCGCGCCTTTGCCTCTTGGCATGAAAATGTCCGGGTCGTCGCCGACGTGCGCGACACTCAAAACTAAATCGCTCTTCGCGCTGTCGCCGGGCGTGACGACTTTTCCGTCCTTGCCGCCCTTGAGCGCGCCTTCGAGCGTGTTTAGCGCCAGTTTGGCGGCGACTTTTGGCTTTGTGCCGTCATGGCATTTCACACAAGACGCATCAAAAATGGGCTTGATGTCCGTGGCGTAAGTGACGCCGGCTTTTGTGGAAGGCGGCGGCAATTTGCCCGCCATGTCATCGGCCAAGGCAACAGTGGCGGTTCCAATCAGGGCGGCGGCAATGGATTTGATCATAATTTAGTCGCGGACAATTTTCACATAGGACGCCTGGTTTGGCAAAAAGTTTCAAGTAAAAAATCATTTGCGAACCTTGCCGACAATCCTGCATTGAGCCAACCTTGTCACATGAACGGTGAAAATTTTTCCGCCGCCGCGCTTGTCGTGCTCGGCCACGGAACGGAATTGAATGAAAATTCCGCCGCGCCGGTTTTCCAGCACGCGGCGGAACTGCGCCGCCGGAAAATTTTCGCCAGCGTCCGCGAGGCGTTCTGGAAACAGGAGCCGCAGATCAAAAAAGTTATCACCGAAATTTCCGCGCCGCGAATTTTCATCGCGCCGCTGTTCATCAGCGAAGGCTATTTTGCCGCCGGCAAAATTCCAAAGGAACTCGGCTTCAGCTTTCCAGACAGCTTAAAACTCAAAACTCAACATTCAGAATTGTTTTACTGCAAACCCGTTGGTTCGCATGACAGCATGACGAAGGTTATTTTGTCCCGCGCGAATGAAGTCGTGAAACAATTTCCGTTTCCGCGCCCGCCAAAGAATTCCGAAACGACCCTTTTTATTGCCGGACACGGCACGGGGAAAAATGAAAATTCCCGCAAGGCCATTGAGCGGCAGGCGGAATTGATCCGCGCGCAGAAAATTTACGCGGATGTCCACGCGATTTTTCTCGAAGAATCGCCGCGCATTTCGGATTGTTACTCGCTCGTGCAAACGAAAAATTTGATCGTCGTTCCATTTTTTATCAGCGACGGTTTGCACACGGAGGAAGACATTCCTGTTTTACTCGGTGAAGCAAAGCGAATCGTTGAACAAAGAATTGCCGCCGGTCAACCATCATGGCGGAATCCGACGGAGAAAAATGGGAAATTAGTTTGGTATTCTTCCGCTGTCGGTTCCGCGCCGGAAATGGCCGACGTGATTTTGGAACGCGTGAGAGAAGCTGCAAAATTATGAAGAAATTGCGAATTGGATTTTTAAGCACGGCCAACATTGGCCGGAAAAACTGGAAGGCGATTGCCGCCTCCAAAAATTGTGTCGTTTCCGCCGTTGCCAGCCGCGATTTGGAGCGCAGCCGAAAATTTATTCAGGAATGTCAGCAAGAAGCTTCAATTGAAAATTCGCCTGAAGCGTTCGGCAATTACGAAGAATTGCTCGCATCCAAAAATGTGGATGTGGTTTATCTTCCGCTGCCGACGGCTTTGCGAAAAGATTTGGTCATTCGCGCGGCGAAAAATGGTAAACACATCCTTTGTGAAAAACCATGCGCTGCCAGCGTCGCCGAATTGAAGGGAATGATTTCCACCTGCAAAAAGCATCGCGTGCAATTCATGGATGGCGTGATGTTTATGCACAATCGTCGCCTCGAAAAAATCCGCGCCGCGCTCGATAAAAATTCTGTCGGCCAAATCAAGCGCATCAATTCGCAGTTCAGCTTTTGCGGTTCGAAAGATTTTCATTGCTCGGACATTCGCGTGGACAGCCGGCTCGAACCGCACGGCTGCCTCGGCGACCTCGGCTGGTATTGCATTCGTTTCGCGCTCTGGACGATGAACTGGCAAATGCCGCGCCGCGTCGAAGGCAAAATTATTTCCACCGCAACAAAAGATTCCAAAGTGCCGACGGAATTTTCCGCTGAATTATTTTTCGACGATGGTGTTTCCATAAATTTTTACTGCTCGTTTCTCACTACATATCGCCAATGGGTTGATGTCAGCGGCACGGACGGCCATCTGCGCGTGCCGGATTTTGTTTTGCCGATTGCGAACAGTTTTGAAATCAACAACCGCATCGTCGAGCCGGCTAAAACTTGGGGCGCGCAGCAGGTCAATATGTTCAACAATTTTGCCAATCAAATTTTCTCCGGCAAGCTCAACAACGATTGGCCGATGTGGGCGTTGAAAACGCAACAAGTTGTGGATGCGTGTTTCGCTTCCGCGCGAAATGCGTTGAGGCGATGAAGGGTTGAAGCGTTTTGCGCTTTAACGCTTCAACTTTTTATTGCATCACGCTATGCTTTGCCCGTGCAATTTCGGAAAATCACCATCGTCGGCGTCGGTTTGCTCGGCGGCTCTATTGGGCTCGCTGCGCGAAAATTTGGCGTTGCTAATGAAATTGCTGGATTCGTTCGCCGCAAAAAGACAATAGCCGACTGCGAAAAATTCGGCGCAACCGATTTTGCCACAACCGATTTACTCGCCGCCGTTTCCAATGCCGATTTGGTGATTCTCTGCACGCCGCTCGCACAAATGCTTTCGCTTGCGGAACAATTTCTTCCCGCGCTGAAACGCGGCGCGATCATCACCGATGTCGGCAGTGTGAAAGCCGATGTCGTGCGCGAATTGGAATCAATAATCACCAATGCTGGCGCGCATTTTGTTGGAAATCATCCGATGGCCGGCGGCGAAAAAACCGGCGTTTCCGCCGCGCGCGCGGATTTATTTTCAAATGCTGTTTGCGTTTTGACGCCGACGCGCAAAACAAATTCTGCCGCACTGAAAAATTTGGAGCAATTCTGGAAATCGCTTGGCGCGCGCGTGTTGAAATTGCCGCCAGAGCAGCATGATTTGCTGGTCAGTCGCACGAGCCACTTGCCGCACGTCGTTGCCGCGACATTGGCGAATCTGGTTTTGAATCCGGCAAATCCGAAACAACAGGCCGCGCTTTGCGCGACTGGTTTTCGCGACACGACGCGCATCGCGTCCGGCTCGCCCGAAATGTGGCGCGACATCGCAATTTCAAACCGGAAAAATTTGGCGAAATCTTTGGACGCTTTCATTTCCGAATTGCAAAAATTTCAGCGCACTTTGAAAAGCGCAGATGCCAAAACCATTTCAAAATTTTTTGAGCAAGCGAAGTTTCGCCGCGATGGTTGGCAAGAGAATCTCACAACTTCGACGGAATAAAAATGAAATTAATCACGCAAAGGCGCAGAGGCGCAAAGCATTTTACGATTTTCTTTGCGAGCTTTGCATCTTCGCGTGAAAAATAAAATGCCTTTGCCAGATTTAATCGAAATCGTCCCGCTCGACAAACCCGTGCGCGCGGAAATCACCGTGCCCGGCTCGAAGAGCATCACGAACCGCGCGCTGATTCTCGCCGCGCTCGCGGATGGCGAAGTCACGCTCACCGGCGCGCTTTGGAGCGAGGACACGCAGATCATGGTCGAATGTTTGCAGAAGCTTGGATTTGAGATTCGCGTGAAAAATGATCCTGAAGAATTTTGCAATCGCACTATCACGGTCAAAGGTCTTGGTGGAAAAATTCCGAATAGTGGGACAGGCATCTTGCCTGTCAATGACAGGCTGGAAGCCTGTCCCACGGAATTGTTTGTCGGCAACGCGGGAACGGCGGCGCGATTTTTGTCGGCATTCGTTTGTCTGGGCAATGGCGTTTATCGGCTGGCGGGAATTCTGCGCATGAATGAGCGTCCGCAGGCCGCGCTGTTTTCAGCGTTGCGCGAATTGGGTTATCGCGTCGAATCGGAAAATGGAAATGACAAATTGCCGGTGAAAATTTTTGGCGGTAGGAGTCGAGGTGACGAGACTCAAATTAAAAAAATGGGAATTGATCAGAGACTCCTCACGTCGTCTCCTACGAAAAAATGTCGGGTGAGCATTGAAGAAAGCTCGCAGTTTGCGTCGGCGCTGTTGCTTTGTGCGAAGATTGGGAATTGGAAAGTTGAAGTCGTTGGCGAAAATGCGGAGGAATCGCCTTATGTGGCGATGACTTTGAAATTGATCGAAACTTTCCCGAAAAATGGCGGGACTTTTCAAATCGAGCCGGATGCTTCGAGCAAAAGTTATTTTGATGCTGCAAAAAGATTATTTCCATATTCGTCCGAAGATATGCCCGAAGATAGGGCTGCAATTCTTCGCAATCCTTTCGATTTTCTTCCAGAAAACTATCTGGAAAATTTGAAGCAAAGGTTACAAGTTGATGATTGGTTTAGGCATTGGATAAAGCTCAGAAAGATTTCAAGACTTGAACATCTTGGAGATAGTATAATGACGGCCATCGTAATTGCTCCGCTTGATTCGGAAGAGAAGCAATTTACAGATTTGGGCCGCCTGCGCGTCCAAGAAACCGAGCGCGTTGTCGCGTTGCGGACGGAGTTGACCAAGTGCGGCGCGAAAGTGGTCGAGGAAGGCGACACGCTGACGGTCTGGCCGTCGCCGTTGCACGGCGCGGAGATTGAAACCTACAACGATCATCGCATGGCGATGTGTTTTGCGATTCTGGGATTGAAAGTTCCCGGCATAAAAATTATCAATCCCGCCTGCGTGAAAAAAACGTTCCCGAATTTTTTCCAGAAGCTGGCGGCGCAACCACCAAAAGGTCTTGGCGCGACGATTTTGGATGCGAAGAACGGAAGGAAATTAACGCACCAAGAATTGTTTGCGGAGTGAGCTGTAGCGGCGTTCTATGAACGTCGCATCGGCGGTCACAGACCGCCGCTACAAAATGATTTAATGAAACATCCGATTGTCATAGCAATTGACGGCACGAGCGCGAGCGGCAAAAGCACGAATGCCAAGCTCGTCGCCAAGGCGCTCGGCTACGTTTATGTGGACACGGGCGCGATGTATCGCACGCTGGCGTGGTATTGCCTGAAACAGAAAGTGGATGTGGACAATGCCAAAGCCGTCGCCGCGCTTTGCCGCAAGTGGAAAACGAAATTGGAATGCGTCGAGAAAAACGGTCTGCGCGCGGTGCATTTGCTCGTGGACGGTTATTATCCTGAAAAGGAAATTCGCACGCCGGAAACCGCCGCTGCCGTCGCGCACGTCGCCGCGATTCCAAAAGTGCGCGAATGGATGAAGAACACGCAGCGCGATTGCATCCAGTTTGGAAATCTCGTGATGGAAGGCCGCGACATCGGCACGAATGTTTTTCCTGAAACGGATTTCAAGTTTTACCTCGACGCACATCTCGAAGAACGCTCGAAACGTCGCGCGGCGGAAGGCGTAAATGAGAATCTCGCGGCGCGCGATCAACGTGACAGCCAGCGCGCGGTCGCGCCGCTGATGATTGCGCTCGGCGCGCGCGTCATCAATAATTCAAACATGACTTCGGAGCAGACGAGCGGTTTGCTGCTGAAAGAAATCCGCGCACGACTTTCAGAAACAAAATGAACCACCAAGACACCAAGGCACAAAGAAAAATTCCATTTTCAAAAACTTGGTGTCTTTGTGTCTTGGTGGTTAAAAAATGAAAACCAGTTATTTTCTCGGCTGGAGTTGTTTTCGCGTAATGTTCGCAACGTATTTCCGCTGGCGCGTTTTTAATCCCGGGCGCGTGCCGCGAACGGGCGCGGTCATTCTCGCTTCAAACCATTCGAGTTTTCTTGATCCGCCGCTGGTCGGTTCGGGATTGCCGCGCGCCATCAATTATCTCGCGCGCGAATCACTTTTTCGATTTCCGGTTTTCGGCGCGATTTTGCGTTCGTGGAACGCTGTTCCCGTTGATCGTGAAGGCGGCGGCGCGCGCGGCTTGAAAACGATTTTGGACAGGCTGCTTGGCGGCGCGGGAATCATTTTGTTTCCCGAAGGCACGCGATCGCCCGATGGGAAATTGCAGCCGGCGCAGGCGGGCATCGGTTTGGTCGTCGCAAAATCCGACGCGCCGGTGGTTCCGGTGCGCGTGTTCGGGACTTTCGAGGCGTATGGACGAAACCATAAATTTCCGCATCCCAAAAAAGTTGCCGTGAAATACGGCGAGCCGATGCGATTTGAAAAATTGCGCGCCGAAGCAAAAATTTGCGGCAAGGCTCGGCTCAAGGAAATTTATCATGAAATCGCCGATGCAATCATGGCGGCGATTGCGAAATTGGAGCCGAAACCGGATTGAAATTGTAGGAGACGAGGTGACGAGTCTCTAATTTATTTTCCCAGAATTTTTTTGAATGAGACTCCTTACGTCGTCTCCTACGAAATCAAATTCCCAGATTCGACAGCGTGTTGCTGATGCTGTTGACGATTTGGACGAGCCTCGGATGAGATTTTTCGAAGCCTTCGACCGACGAGCGCAATTCTTCGACGGAATTTTTCAGCGGCTGGAGATTTTGTTTCTCGCTCGTCGCAATTTCCATTTTCAGTTTTGCGAGCAATTGAAGCAATTCGCGTTTGCGCTCGTCGCCGATGGATTCCGCCCGGATTTTCGCTTCAAGTTCGGCAATTGTTTTCTCGGTCATGTTGTAAAGGTAATTGTTGCCGGAAATTCGGCAAGAGCGGATACGGCTCGCGGGGACGCTCGCCCCACCAAATCACCACCTTCCGACTTTTGGCAAAATCGGCTGCACAAGTTCCCAGATTTTTGCGCAGATAATTTCGACATCGCCTGAAGCATCCAAAATGCGAAGACGATTTGGTTCGGCGGCGGCGATGGATTCGTAACCCTTTGCCACGCGCTCAAAAAATTTTCGGTCGGCTTCTTCCATGCGGTCGCGCATGAAGGGCAATGAAGATTGGCGCATCGCGCGGCGCAATTCGCTGATTTCTTGCGAGACGGTCAGCAGCAACGTCAAATCCGGCTGCGTTTCGCCGATAGCGACATCAACCACAGCCTCGACCATTTTCAGATCAAGTTGCCGTCCGTAACCTTGATAGGCAATCGTCGAATCGTAAAAGCGGTCGCACAAAATAATTTCTCCGGCGTCGAGAGCGGGACGAATAATTTCGCGAACGAGTTGCGCGCGACTGGCGTTCATCAGCAGTAATTCGGCTTCGGGCGTCATCGCGTGATTGTCCTTGCTGTGCTTGAGCGTGTGGCGGATTTCCTCGCCGATGGACGTGCCGCCCGGCTCGCGTAACGTGCGGACGCGATGGCCGAGCGCGCGCAGCCGCCGCGCGAGCAATTCGACCTGCGTGGATTTGCCGCAGCCTTCCGTGCCTTCGAACGTGATGAACAAACCTTTGAGCATTTATGATTTACGATTTGCGGCGGCGCATAAGTTAAATTTTTTTCAGCTTCGGACCTTTTGGCGTGTCTTCGATGGTCCAGCCTTTCGTTTTCAATTCGTCGCGAATGGCGTCTGACTTTTTGAAATCTTTCGCTTTGCGCGCGGCTTGTCGAGCTTCAAGCAAAGAATTTATTTCTGTTGGAATTTCCGTTTCTGATTTCGTGCCGCCGATACCGAGAACGGAATCAATTTTGTTCCACGCGGCCAATGCCGCTGCCGCATCGTTCGTATTCAAAGAATTATCTGTGATGCGCTTGTTCATTTCAGTGACCCACTTAAAAACTTCGCCCCACGCAGCGGAAATGTTTAGGTCGTCGTCGAGCGCGACAGAAAATTGTTCCAACAGTTTTGCGTTTGGCGTAGCAATTGTGTCGCCTGCGATTTCGCGCAATTTGCCAAGACATTCGTCAATTCGCGCCAGCGCCATCCATGAGCCTTGTAAACCATCAATTGTAAAATTAAATGTTTCTCGATAATGCGCGGTGAGCAGCAAAAAACGAATCTCGCGTCCAGTGAAACCGTTGGCGATCAAATCGCGCAGCGTAAAAAAGTTGCCGAGCGACTTGCTCATTTTTTTTCCTTCGACAAGCAGATGTGCGCCGTGCAGCCAGTATTTCACGAACGGTTTTTGCGTCGCGCCTTCGCTTTGCGCGATCTCGTCTTCGTGATGCGGAAAAATCAAATCCTCGCCGCCGAGATGCAGATCGAAACTCGTTCCGAGAATTTTCATGCTCATCGCGCTGCACTCGATGTGCCAGCCGGGACGACCTTCGCCGAATGGACTCGGCCAGAAAACGTCGCCGTCGTCCGGCACACGCGATTTCCAGAGCGCGAAGTCCGCAACAGATTCCTTTGCGTATTCGTCGCTCTTGACGCGTTCGCCGGCGCGCATTTCATCGAAGTTCAATTTCAAAAGCTGGCCGTAATTGCAACCGCAGCCGCGATACTTTTCGATTGAGAAATAAACCGAACCGTCGGCGGCTTTGTAAGCGATGCCGCGCGCCAGAAGTTTTTCGATGAGTGAAATGATTTCGGAAATGTGCTCGGTCGCGCGCGGTTTATGATGCGGCTCGCGGCAATTGAGCGTTTTCAAATCTTCGAGAAAAGCCGCTTCATATTTGCCGGTAAATTCGCGCAGTGGAATTTTTAATTCACGGACGCGCTTGATGATTTTGTCCTCGATATCCGTGATGTTCATCACGTGCGTGACTTGGAAATTTTTGAATTCAAGATAGCGCCGCACCAAATCGCCGAAGACGAACGTGCGCCAGTTGCCGATGTGCGCAAAATCGTAAACTGTCGGCCCGCAGCAATACATGCCGACTTTTTTCTGCGCGGCATCGAGCGGCGTGAATTCCTGAACCGAGCGCGAGAGCGTGTTGAACAGTTTTAGTCCCATTTGTTGCGCGCAAGTTAAGACGGATTGCACTAAAGCAAAAGTCGAATTGTCAGTGCCGAAAGTTATGGACACGGTTTATGTCCGGCGTAAAATCGCCACCGAAGTTGCTCAGTCAATCCAGAAAGAAATTTTATGGAACTCAAAGTCGTTTGTGGCTGCGGCCAGAAATATAAGTTCGACGTTGAGCCGGTCAACGGCCGGATGCCGATGACGGTGAATTGCCCGAGTTGCGGCGTGGATGGGACGCACACGGCCAACAATGTCCTCGCGGAAAGTTTTCCAAATCAACCCCCGCCGATTCCTGTGGCAATGGCTGTGCCAACGGCAACTGCTGCCGCGCCAATCGCAAGTGGACTTCGTATCAATTCAATTGCTCCTGCAACAATCAGTGCGCCGCCACCATTGACTGCGCCAAGACCGATCGCGCCGCTCAAACCTCTTTCCACTGCGCCGAAAGCACCATCAAAAGATTTCAACATGGGTATGGGAATTTTAGGAGCATTTCTTGGCGCAATTGTCGGCGGCGTTTTAGTTTACGGATTTTACGAATGGGTCGGATTCAGATTTCCTTGGTCTGGCATCGGCATCGGCGCATTGTCGGGTTATGGCGCGCGCTGGCTCGGACGCGGAACGCACACGACGTTGGGAATCATTGCCGGCGGATTGGCGCTGGCGTCGGTTCTTGGAGCGTTTTATTTGATGTATGGCGAATTTGCCATATTCAACATCATCTCGATCATTTTGTGTGTCGGCGTGGCTTACCGTGTGGCTTCGGAATGAAATTTAATTTTTTGATTCATCAATAAAATTTTCCTTCGGCTTCAACCGTCGAAAGCGTTCGGCGAACAAAAAATAAACACCCGGCCCAAAGCACAACAACATCACGGAAATCCCCGTCGCGATTCCCCAAAATGTTCCGGCGGGCGCGCAACAGTCGTCGCGGCGGCGGACGATGACGTGGCTCGGCACGGCGATGAGCAATTCCAGAATGCTTCCACGCAAGAGCCAGCGCGTGCTGCGTTTGAGCAGCGTGTCCGGATCATCGGCATCGGCGAAGTGACGAAAAATAATTGTCCAGATGACCCAAAATGCGAGCAGGGTGACAACAGCTGCGACGACAATTTCCAATCCTTTTGGATTGTCAGGCGATGGATTGAACGGGACGAGGTAGCTGAAAAAGTTCACGCCTTCTTCTTTGAACGTCGCGCAAAGAATTGAAATGATTCCGGCGAAAAATAAGTTGGCGAGAAGAAATGCCGTGACGATGCATGGAATTTTCAAAGCGCGGCGCGGAATAAACCGGCGCTGACTGATTTTGAGCGGCAGCAGCAGGAGAAATGCCTGTCCGGCAACCAAAATGGCGAGCCAAAGCCAGTAGCCCCATTGCAGATAAATTTCAGCAGCTTGTTTGGCGGTAAAACTGGTTTTCCCGACAAAAGCGATGAGGATGACCGGCACGGTCAGCAGCAACAATGCCAGCGCGTAAAGTCCGACGGTAAGGAAAGCCCAGCGTTTCATATTTTGTAATTGAGACAAAAAGTGAAATGCCGCGCCAGCAATTTCGTCGGAGGGTTGAGGCGTTAAAAACGTTGAAGAATCCATTTTAACGATTCAACCATTTAACAATTTAACGAATCCCGTCTTGCCAATCATTGTTTTCATTGGCAAATTCTTAAGAACTAAATTTAAGAAAACGAAGAACACATGAGCAAAGAGGCGAAACTCGAACTGGATGGAAAAATTTACACGCTGCCAACACTCGAAGGGAGTGAAGGTGAAAAGGCGGTGGACGTTTCGGCGCTGCGCGCGGACAGCGGTTATATCACGCTCGACGAAGGTTACGGCAACACGGGTGCGTGCATCAGCAAAATCACTTTCATCGATGGCGACAAAGGTATTTTGCGTTATCGCGGCATTTCAATTGAGGAGCTGGCGGAAAAATCGAATTTCATCGAGACGGCATATCTCATCATTTACGGCAACCTGCCGAACCGCGCGCAGATTAAAACGTTTTCCGATTTGCTCACGGAGCATTCGTTCCTGCACGAGAACATGAAATTTCATTTTGAAGGTTTTCCGGCGACCGCACATCCGATGGCGATTCTCTCGGCGATGATCAATGCGGCGAGCTGCTTTGACGAAAAGGTCATGCACTGGCAATGGAACAAAACAAAAGATTTCGACACCATCGTTGCGAAACTTATTTCGCAGGTGCGCACCATCGCGGCGTATTCGTATCGCAAGTCGAACGGGTTGCCGCTGATTTATCCGAAGAAGGCTTACAAATTTACGGCAAACTTTTTGCACATGATGTTTTCGTCGCCGTATGAAGATTACGAAATCAAACCGGAAGTGGTCAAAGCGCTGGATTTGATTTTCCTGCTGCACGCGGATCACGAACAAAATTGTTCGACCTCGACCGTGCGCATGGTGGCGTCGAGCCAGGCGAATCTTTTTGCAAGTTGTTCCGCCGGCGTTTGCGCGCTTTGGGGACCGTTGCACGGAGGCGCAAACCAGGCCGTGCTAGAAATGCTCGAAGAAATTCACAAGACCGGCGACGACGGTTCTAAATTTATTGCTGCGGCGAAGGACAAAAACAGCGGCAAAAAATTGATGGGCTTCGGCCATCGCGTTTACAAAAATTACGATCCGCGCGCAAAAATCATCAAAAAAGCCTGTGACGAGGTTTTGTCCAAGCTCAACATCAATGACCCGTTGTTGGACATCGCGAAGCATTTGGAAGCGGCGGCGTTGAAAGATTCTTATTTCGTCGAACGCAAACTTTATCCGAACGTGGATTTTTACAGCGGCATCATCATGCGGGCAATCGGGATTCCCGTGGAAATGTTTCCGGTGATGTTCGCGATTGGCCGGATGCCCGGCTGGATCGCGAATTACAAGGAAATCATGGAAGATCCGAAGAGCCGCATCAGCCGTCCACGGCAAATTTACACCGGTCGCACGCTGAATCATTATGTGCCACTGGAAGAGCGGAAATGAATTTGAGGGACGGACTTTCCGCCTGCAGAATGGAAAATGCCGGTTAAAACGGTTGCGGGGCATGAGTTGTGCTGGTTTTTGGGACACTTCCCTATGAAAAAAATTCTGGTGATTGACGACGAAGAATGGTTGCGCGAAATGATGCAACTGGCGCTTCGCCAGAAAGGCTTTGAAGTCATAGAAGCCGCCAACGGCACCGAAGGCATCGAAAAGGCCAAGAAGGATTTGCCCGACCTCATCCTGTGCGACATCAACATGGGCAAGGTGGACGGTTATCTCACGCTCGCCGAACTTCGCAAGAACGCATCCACCGCCGCAATTCCGTTCATCCTGATGACCGGCCTTGCCGACAGCGCGAGCATGAGACACGGCATGGAATTGGGCGCGGATGATTACCTGCCCAAGCCGTTCACGACCGACGCACTTTACGCCGCCGTGGATGCGCGGTTGAAAAAATCACAAACAATCCGCGACGAAGCTGAAAAAAAATTCCGTCACTTGCGCGACAACATCAGCCTGATGATGCCGCATGAAATGCGGACGCCGCTCAATGGCATTTTGTCCAACGCCGAATTGCTGGCGCATTCTTCCGCGACGCTCAAACCGGCTGAAATCGCGGAAATGGGACAGGAAATCCACAAATCAAGCGAACGTCTCGCGCGGCTGATCGAAAACTTTTTGATTTATGCGCAACTGGAAATGATCGCCGCCGATCCAAAAAATGCCAGCGCGTTGCGCATCGGCCAGACCGAACATCCGGTTGAGCTGATAAAAAAACATGCCACGACACAGGCTTCTCACGCCGGTCGTCCGGCGGATTTATTTCTTGAATTGTCGGATGTGACGGTTCCAATTGCTGACGAATACTTGAGCAAGATTGTGGATGAATTGACACAGAACGCCTTCAAATTTTCCAAGGCCGGTTCGCCCGTGCGCGTCATGCTGGCTGAAACGCCGGCCGCCGCCACATTTTCCGTGGGCGATCACGGCTGCGGATTCGCGGCGGAAGAAACCAAACACATCGGTGCTTATATGCAGTTCGACCGCAAGAAACAGGAGCAGCAAGGTTTGGGACTCGGCTTGAGCATCGCCAAGCGGCTGGTCGAATTGCATGGCGGCGCGCTTTCCATCATCAGCGAAAAAGATGTCGGCGCGGTCATTTCTGCAAAATTTCCAAAAGTGAAATCAAATTAATCCTGCATTTACGACTGCAGCCGTCCGTAAAGAAAGTTCAGAAGGCGTTCGGCCAGTCCTGCCAGCAAAAATATCAACGTGGTTGCAACAACGGGCGAGAAATCCATTTTGCCAAGTCGTAACGGGATTTTTTTTAACGGCGTCAAAAGCGTTTGCGCTTCGGCATTCACGAAATTCCAAAACGGATGTTTGCCGAAATAAATGTAGCTGTTCACCAAATGCAGCAGGATCAACGCGACGGCCAAAAATTTCCACGCCGAATAACTTCCCAGCCCGACGATGAGCGATTCGCCAAGTCGCCGCAATTCTGAAGCCGGTTGGGGGATGATTTGCAGCCATGCGAGCAGCCAGCTTGCCAGCCACCACAGCGATGACACGGTGGCAGGCGGCAAAAATAATTTTGTTCCGCGCCGCCAGCCGTCCATGCCGCCCAGTTGCAATCGCACCACGCTCCGAAATGGTTCGGGCCCGTCGAGAACTGATAGCAGCAGCAGGCAGAGATAAAAAATTCCAAGCGTCACCACGAAACTGAAAATTGAAAATACCAACATCAGGCCAAAAAAATCACTGCGAAACGAAAGTTCGATGACGCCCAAATTCAGTTTCCCGACCCAATGCACCACCGAACCAATTTGCCAGTAAAAGAGCGCGCGCAGCAAGATCAATCCGCCGATGATCGCAGGAGACTTCCAATTTCCGCCGTTGTTGGAATCCGCGCGCCGCAAAGTGCCGATGAGCGTCGCGGGTTTTCGTTTGCCGACAGGATCGGCTTCCTCCGCGCGCCAATTCAGCCAGAGCAGCAAGCCCGCGAGGTTCAGGATGAAATCAATGATGCCCATCTCGTGATTCGTTAAAGCGTTGAACGGTTAAAGCGGAGAGCGAATCGTCGTTCAACACTTTAACTCTTCAACGAATTACATCATCTTCAAAAGTGTGTCCGCCATTTCGCTCGGCGTGGCGGCAATGCCGATGCCGGCAGCCTTGAACGCGGCGATCTTCGCCTCTGCTGTTCCCTTGCCGCCGCTGACAATCGCGCCCGCGTGACCCATGCGGCGTCCGGGTGGCGCAGTTGCTCCCGCGATGAATCCGGCGACCGGTTTCTTGCAATTCTTCTTGATCCACTCGGCGGCTTCTTCTTCGGTGCTGCCGCCGATTTCGCCGATCATGATGATTCCATGCGTTTCGGGATCGTCGTTGAAAAGTTTGATCACGTCCAAGTGTGATGTGCCGTTCACCGGATCGCCGCCGATGCCGACGCAAGTGCTTTGGCCGACGCCGCGCGACGTTAATTGCCAGACTGCTTCGTAAGTCAACGTGCCGCTGCGCGAGACGACACCGATGTGGCCTTTCTTGTGAATATAACCGGGCGCAATTCCAATTCTGCAACCGCCGTGAGAATCTTTTCCTTCGCCAGGCGTGACGATGCCGGGGCAATTCGGCCCGATGAGCCGCGTCTTGATGTTGCCTTGCAGCGCGCGTTTCACTTTGACCATGTCGCGCACGGGAATTCCTTCGGTGATGGCGACGACAAGTTCAAGCCCCGCGTCCGCGCCTTCGAGAATCGCATCGGCGGCGAAGGGCGGGGGAACGAACACCGCGCTCGCGGTCGCGCCGGTTTGTTTCACGGCATCGGCGACGGTGTCGAAAATGGGGATTTTTTTTCCACCGTGCTCGAAGAATTGTCCGCCTTTGCCGGGCGTGACGCCGGCGACGACTTGCGTGCCGTAATCAATCGAGAGTTGTGCGTGCTTCGCGCCAAAGCTGCCGGTGATGCCTTGAACAAGAACTTTCGTGTTGGGTTTGACGAGTATTGACATGAGAAATTATTTTGCGTGCCGTTTGTGAATCATGAGTTGATTGCCGTCGGGATCGAGAATAATGGCAAATTTGCAAACTGGCGTGGGCATGGTGTCCATCGCGAATTTTACACCGCGCAATTTGAGCCGCGCAATCTCCGCGTCAAAATCATCCGCCTCGAACGCGACGCATGTGCCGTCTTTGGACGGCTTCCACGCATCGCCGTAACACCCGATTGCAAACGTGCCGTTGCCGATTTCGTATTCGACCCATATGCCGCCGGCGGATTCCATCGCCGGTTTGAAGCCGAGCACGCCTTCATAAAATTCGCGCGCGCGTTTGATGTCCGTGACCGGCGTGCCGGTGAATGCAATTTCGATGATCATAACCAGACCGGGATGTTAAATTTTAATGGCTATTGAACTCAATCTTTTTCGGAAATTACTCGCAGAACAAAAAGAGAAATGATTTAATTCAGGCAATGTATACGGACGCGAAACAAAGAGCGCGAAGACGAATTGGAAGAACTCCAGCGAGGACATTTGGTTTTGCACTTTGTCCGATAATTATTATTTCAACGTCGAGGCGGTGAAACTGAAACGCAAAGTCACCGCACCCTGCAAGGAAAATGGTTTGCCGAAGGATTGGGATGCAATGGAAGAAGGCGATTTTAGGCTGACTCATCCTTCAAATCTTTGGACGGATTTGACCGTTCCATTTTGGTCAATGCCGGAAAACACCGATCATCCGGCCCGGAACCGGAAAAACTGATTGCGAAACTGATTCTTGCCAGTTCTCGTGAAGGTGATTTGATTTTTGATCCGTTTCTTGGTTCGGGAACGACCGCAGTTGTGGCAAAAAAACTGGGGCGAAATTATTTTGGAATCGAATTGGACGAAACTTACACCTGCCTTGCGGCCAAGCGGCTTGAACTGGCGGAACTTGGAAAAAATATTCAAGGTTATTCCGGCGGTGTTTTTTGGGAGCGCAACTCTAACCTAACTCTTTGAACGCGCAAGGCCGTGAAACAAAAACAGACTCCTCGCTTCAAACCGCTTTTTTTGAAACCCACGCTTCATACAAAATCAAGGGGAAACCGAAAAAATGAAAACTTTCTTTACGACCGCAGCCTGTGAAAAAATCGAGAAAGAAGTTTTAAGTCTTTTCTTCGTGTCTTCGTGCCTTGGTGGTTAAAAATGCCCCGTTTCAACCAAAAAGACACCAAGAAAGGCGAAAAATCGAAAAACATTGGCATTATTTGCGTTTTTTGATTTTTTGTCTCCCCCCGTTTCTTCTTTGTGCCTTGGTGGTTAAGAAATTTCGTTCAAAATAAATTAAAAAAAGTTTGACACCGCCTTGCCCCTCTGGGATATTGACCCCACACACGGTAACAACAAAAAACACTACATATGAGAACTAAAACACTACTGACGGCTCTTGCTGCACTCGCAGCCGGAATTTTAACCTCAAACGCCCAAGTCTATTCAGCCAACGTCGTTGGTTATGCTTCTGTGGCAACCCCGAATGCTGGCGTAAATTATTTATTGACGATTCCATTCGCGATTGGTGTCAGCAATGGGGCTAATGAAGTTTTTGGCAATAACCTTCCTGAATTCAGTTCAATTCTAATTTGGCATCCTAATACTTCAAGTTATACTTTTTCAAAAACCGATACCGGTTCTCCAACGGGTTGGTCTGATAACGCCGACAGTCCGATTTCTCCTCCGGTGCTTCCGGTGGGACAAGGTTTCTTTTTGAACCCATCTGATGCGAATGTAACGAATGTATTTTCGGGAGCGATTGCCGTGAATGTTGGCACTTCTAATAGTATACCTCTTCCCAATGCGGGTGTTAATTATTTGGTTGGTTGTTTGGTTCCGTATGCTGGTTCAGTGACCAATGGTAATAATTCAGGTGGTGGTCCAAATCTTAACGGCCTTCCTGAATTCAGTTCGGTTTTGATTTGGAACCCTAACACTTCAAGTTATACCTTTTCAAAAACTGATACTGGGTCGCCGACGGGCTGGTCTGATAATGCAGACAGTCCGGTTGCTCCTCCCACTATCAGTGTGGGACAAGGACTTTTTGTAAGCCCTTCTGACGTTAATGCTAAATGGACGACAGGTTTGTAATTTGAAACAGAATAACAACTCCCGAAATCAATATAATATTATGAAAAAATTAGTCTTAACAATTGTTTCTGCGTTTGCTGTAACTGGAATTGCGTTCGCACAAGGAGATATAAATTGGAGTTCAATTAGTCCTTCAGCAATGACTGCACAAACTAATTCGTTTTTGTATTCGCCGCTGTTTGGTGGCGGAACGGCAAATGGCCCAGGAACAGGAGCTGCTGGCGTGACTGGATCGGCTACGACGAGTGGTTTGAGCTACTATTATGAATTGTTGTATAATACGTCGTTTACTGGCTCTCAAGTGGCTGGAGCGTCATCTCCATCAAATAGTTTCGCCACTCTTTTTGGTGGAACATGGCTTGATGCTGGACGTGGCGGAACCAACTCATCAACGGCAGGTAGGCTAACCCCCATCAACTCTGGCACATCTTTAACGGTGCCATGGGCGGCTGGTGTCACAAACAACATAATTCTTGTTGGCTGGTCGGCAAATTTGGGCACCTCATGGGGAACTGTGTCCAATGAATTGGCAACTGGAAGCTATATCGGCATTCTCCAAGGTTTGGGTCAAAATGGTTTCTTTGGTGTATCCGCTGCTGGTTTTATTGCTCCGAATAGTGCTGACCCGGGCGTTACGGTGTTTGCAACTGCTGCAGGACCGCAAGGTCTTCCGATTAACTCTCTGCTTACGCCGTTGTATCTGTTGCCCGTTCCCGAACCTACGACGATTGCGTTGGCTGGTTTAAGTGGACTTTCTCTGTTGATGTTCCGTCGCCGCAAAGTTTAAGTTCGTAGGAGACGAGGTAACGAGTCTCAAATCGAATAAACGTTAATGTTCTCACCCCGCTCCCTCACCGGAACGGGGTTTTTATTTTTTATTCCGTAGGAGACGACGTGAGGAGTCTCTAACTGATTCTTTCAGTTTGAGTCTCATTACTTCGACTCCTACAGTAAAATTTGTTGAGCAGTATCAAAAGTAGTAACTTCGCATCGTCGCCTCCGGGTTGCGTGCCGTCGGGTTGGCTGGCAATTTTCAGCATGAAAACTTCCAGCACAGAAAACGAGCGCATCCTGCCCTTGTTCAAACGCATTGGAAAATGCCTTTACAGAAAAGGAGGTGCGATTTATGCCCGTGTGCGGGTGAACGGCAAACAAACCTGGCGCAGCACGGGCACAAACATTCCGGTGGACGCCCGAAGGTGGCTCGAAAAGTGGCGGCGCGAGCAATGGATGCAGAAACATGGCATCGAGACAATGGGCATCACGCTGCATCACCCACGCGTTACGGTGGGCGAATTGATGGACAACTACGTTGGCAACGGGATGCGGACACGCACGGGTCGTCTGAAAAGTCCTGCTACTGTCAAGACGGAACAAGCCTGCTTAAAACCCTTGCGGATGCATTTTGGATGCAAACAGGCGGCGGCAGTTTCGCTGGCTGATTGTGACGCATACCGGGACTGGAGAACCAACGGCGGATTTGAACGGAGGCTGGTGGGAACGCCTAGCGTTGACTTGGAACTGACCATTTTAGGCAATGTATTTGGTCTGGCGGTGCGGCGAACGCTGGTCAAATCAAACCCATTAAAAGGCAGAGGCCGTTACAGCATCGAAGAGAACATCCGTCATTGCCGGGAAGTGGCTCCGACGCCGGAAGGCTTACAGCAGATTGAGCATTGGTTGCGGGCGCGGAACGACGATGACATGGCGGACGTGCTTTGTTTTCTGGCATATTCGGGCCTTCGCATTGGCGAAGCGCTGCCGCTGGAATGGAAAGCGGTGGATTTGGGCCAAAAAATTTTGCAGGTCAAGCGTGAGAAGCGCGGCATCATGCCTTTCGTTCCGATAGTGTTTGAAATGGAGGCTTTGCTGCGCGGGATGCAAAAGCGAGCCACGAGCCATTTGCTATTCCCATCGCCATTGAATCCGAAGGTGCATCGGGCTGGTTCGACAATCAGAATTCGCCTCGGGACGATTTGCCGCACGCTTGGATTGGGGCATGTGACGCCGCACGGTTTGCGATCGTATTTCGTCACGCAGGCGCGTCAAAGCGGACTTTCTGATGCGGAAATCGCCATGCTAATAGGCGACAAGACCGGCCCTTCAATCATCGCTCGAATCTATGGTGATGTGCGGCCGGATCATTTGTTCAAGCAAGCCCAACGAATCCGGCTCACGGTGCAATCCGGTCAAAACGGCGAGGGCAGTAGTGTCAAAAGTAGTAACTTTGGCTGAATTTTCGATTTACGATTGATGATTTTTAGAATGAGACTCGTTATCCGCCTTTGCTTAATCTAAAGATGTTCAGGATGGCTCTGAAATAATCATTCCTGCGGATAAACCAAAATCCGGTCGTGAACGATGACGACCAGATCGTTTTTCTTGTCGCCGGTCACATCCGTCACGAGTGCTTCGCGCGGTTCGGGCAGCGCGTTGGCCGCGCCGCGAAATGTGTGCGCCTCAAAAACCTGCCAGCGATTGCCCGGAACAAATTTGTGATCTTTATCGAACCGGACGACCTCGAGATAATTTTTTGCCGTCTCCAGGAAAATCAAGTCCTTGCGCCCGCTGCCGGTCAAGTCGCCGGCAACGACATCGTTCAAATAACCGTCCTTGACCGGCGTGTCATAACCATCGAGCGCCTTCAAATCCCAAACGTCGCCAGCCAGCGGCAGCCACGCCGCGACATTGCGGCCGAGAAATGCCACGCTTTGGACATTCGTCCCGCCGAGCGCGACGGATTGCAAGCCGTCAAAATCCGAAACAGGCAATTCGACGTTGCGCGTCACGCGCCAGACCGCATTCGTATCGCGCTCACACAAGGTCAATTGTTTGTGCTCCGCGTCCAAAAGGAAAATGGAAGGAATGGCGGTCGCGCCGTTTTTCACAGCCGTCGCGCCGACGATGCGGGAATCATTTGCGTCGCCATTGATCTGGTCTTTCACGCGAAACGTCCAAACAGAATTGTTTGTCGAATTCCCGGTTTGTTTTTCCAATACGACCGCGCGGACAAAATTTTTCTGCGGCAGGAGCAATTCCGGTTTGCCGTCGCCATCCACGTCCGCCGCCGCGAGCCACGGCTGGTCAATCGTGCCGCCCGGCGGGTCAATGTCCTGTTCATCAAAACTTCCATCAGCTTTTTGCAGCAACACTTTGATCTTTTCGTAAGGAATCAATACGACCAAATCCGCGAGTCCGTCCTGATTCACGTCATGCACGGCGAGGGTCGTGGGATTTCCCTTGAAACTCTCGCTCAATTTCTGCGCGCGCATTTTTCCGTCCGCCGTGCGCAGCATCAGCGAACGACGGCCGTCCTTGTCCACAATCACGCAAAGCGACGGTTTTGCACCGGGCTTCAACGCGCCGACCGCCATCACGAGCGGCTTGCCGTCCAGCGGAACGAGCGTCGGAAACGGCAGCCGTCCGCTCTTGTCAAATTTTGTCACGCCGATGGCGCGTTCATTTTCGCTTAACAGAAAAATTTCAGGATGGCCGTCGCCGTTCCAATCCGCCGCGACCAATTGATTGACGCCCGCAAGCGTCGGAAATGTTTCGGGCGGCGCGAGCGAACCGTCCGGCTGCTGCAAATAGACCGAAATTTGTCCGCTTTCCGGCTCGGCGACGAGCAAATCGGGACGGCCATCGCCGTTGACATCCGCCCAAAGAATTCCGCGCCGCGCCGCGTCTGTTTTGTTAAGCGGCAAGATTTGAAATTGTCCCTTGAGAAATCCATTCGTTCCATTTTGGCTCAACGCTTCCGCCGGCCGGCGCGTGAATTGCGAGATTTCTGCGCGGTCGGAACTTTGGGCGATGCTCACGACGAATAAATTGGAATTGCCTTCCAAATTATCCGCCACATAAGAGTGAACCGGCTGCGTTTTGAAATAAATTTCCGGGCCGAGTTGTCCGCCGGAATTTTGCAAACGAAACCGGAACGGCGTCAGACTGTCCCAATCCACAAGCAGCAAATCATTTTTCCCATCACCGTTCACGTCCGCGATTTGCACGGCTTTGGGCGTGCCGGAATAGGGGATTTTTTCCGGCTCGCCAAAAGTTTTGTCCGGCTGCTGCGCCAGAAAATAGAACGAGCCGTTGTCGCCAAGCAAAACGATGTCAGGACGGCCGTCGCCATTCAGATCGCCGACAGCCAGCGCATTGCCGTCCATGCGGCCATCCTCGATATGCCAGCGTTTGGGATCGCTCCAGCCGTTTACGCCTTGATTGAAAATGATCTCAAGATTTTTGCCGTCGCCGTAAAAAACGAGGTCGGGCTTGCCATCACCATTCAAATCGGCCACGGCCATCGCCGCGAGGCGCTCGTCCGTGGGAATCGAATCAATGCGGAAACGCGCGTCGGGCGGCAATTCGTTTAATTCCAATTTGCCTTTGGGTTTGGCGGGCTGATTCGTCTTGCCGCCCTGATTGTAGAGCAGATTGATTTTTGAGCGCAAATTATTGGCGACAATGAGGTCGTTCAAGCCGTCGCCATCCAAATCCGCCGAATGTAAAAGGCTGATTTGCTGGTCAATCGGATAAAATTCGGGACCGGAAAACCCGAAAAGATTCGTTACCGTTTCGCCGCGCGCAAAAACGATAAAACTGAAAAGAGCGGCAGACAAAATAAATTTTACTCGCATAAATCTTTTTTCAACGTGCCATTGGCCGGAACAAATGGCGAGTTTATTTCGATGCCAAATCGTCCTCATTCTCACAAATCGAGACCTGTGCAAAACGAACGTAGCGGCTTTCGGCAGAAAGCCGCACTCTTCAATTTTCAAGAATTGCGGCGCTCTGCCGAGACGCCGCTACGATTGATGGGTGGTTTTGCAGAGGTCTCAAATCAGAAATATGTGAAGGATGAGGATGAGAATGACGATGAGGAAGATTGAAAACTATTCGCCATTTATTGCGCGGCAACCGGCGAGCCTTTGTTGGCAAGCAATTTTTCCAGGCTGGGATTGCGCGGCTGGCCGAATTCGCGCGCCTTTTGATAATGCAGGCGCGCCAGTTCAATTTTTGGCGGCTGTTCATTGATATAAATCACGGCGAGATTGTTGTGCGCTGCGGCGTAATTCGGATCCAGTTCAATCGCCCTGCGCAATGCTTCCTCGGCCTGCGGCTGCCGTCCTTTTTGGCTCAAACTCACGCCGAGATAATTTTGAACCTGCGGATTTTTTGAATCCAATTTCGCCGCGCGATTCAGGGCTTCAATTGCGTCGTCATATTTCTGCTGGCGAAATTTCAGGTAGCCATAAATCGAAAGATTGTAGGCGTCGTTCGGATTTCGGGCGAGCGCCGCTTTAATGTGCTGCTCGGCGTCGGGCAATTTATTTTCCTCCGTCTCAATCGCCGCGAGATTGGCCAGCGCCAATGCGTTGTTCGGGTCAAGCTGCAAAATTTTCTCATAATCGGCCTGCGCCTTGTCATATTGATGATCGGAAAAATAACGTTGCGCCTCATCTACCAGCGCCGCCGAACCTGACGGCAATTGGTTGATGGATTTCGCCTCCGTATTCGCATCCGCTTCGGTTTGTTCCGTTGCGGATGAGGTGTGAGCGACGCTAAAATCGCTGCTTGCTTCCGAGTTGGCATTCGCGGCGGCGGGTTGAAATTGCCGCAATTTTCTTTCCAAAGCCGCCCTTTCAAGCCAGTGCATGTCGGCGTCCGATTGCAACACGGCGACCTGCGTCCGTAATTTCACAACTTCCGCATTTGCGTCCGCTGAATTTGTGGGCGCCGCTTCCAATGCGGCAACCTGCCCTTTGAGCAGCGCATTTTCCTCGCGCAGCGCCTGCATCGCATCCGCGCTGGCGAGCAAAGGTTGCAATCGCGTCCGCAACGCCTCGTTTTCCTCCGCCAATTTATCTGCGCGCGACGTTTGTTCCGTCAGCTTTTGTTTTGCGTCGGTCAAAGACAATTGCAATTCCCCGGCATCCGCCGATTGAACGGCGTTGGTCATTTTTTCCTGCGCGGGACCTGCCCGCAACAATTCATTTTCCTTGAGCAACGATTTGATTTGCGCCTGCGCCTGCGCCAGCTCCTGCGGATTGGATGTCGCTGGTTGCGCGCTCAACGCCTCTTTGAGTTTGTCCTGAAGCACGGCGTTTTCTGATTGTAAATTCCGCAACTGCGCCTGCAACGCACTCAATTGCGCCTGCCCAGCCGCTGTGACGGCAGGTGCAACGCCGTCATTTGCCGTCGGCGCAGCCGTTTCAGCCGCAGTTGCAGGAGACGTTCCGTTTTTCGGAGCAGCCGGAACCTGCGCAGTCAGGTCGCTGATTTTTTGAGAAAGATAATGCAGGCGGAAATTGACGATGCGCGGATTCCAATCGGGAAAAACTTTTTGAAATTTTCCCAACTGCTGGCCGGCCTGCGTGTATTCATCGAGCGCCTGCCGCAGCTGGCCGGCGGCCTGAAGCGAATCAGCCTGCTGGATCAAACTGTAAATGGAAACGTATTGGTCGTCGGGCATTGATTGCGCGCGTGCATGCAACGGGGCAAAGGCGAAGACCAATCCTGCGAAAGCGGCGAAGTATTTCATCCCCGCACAATAACCAAGACCGTTGCATTTGGCAAACCACTTGGCATGGGTTAAGTCACCCATTTTCGAAATCATCCTCATTCTCGTCCTCATCCTCCTTGTCCTCAATTTGCTGATATATGAGGATGAGACGGGATGCCATTGACCTGCCGTGCAAATTTTATTACCCTCCGCACTCAATATGAACATTGCGCTCAATCAGCATGTGCTCGTGTTGAACCGGCTCTGGCAGGCCGTGAATGTCTGCACCGCCCGGCGCGCGCTCACCTTGCTCTTTCAAGGCCAGGCACACGTCGTCGTCAATGACGATGACGGCTCGTTTCGCACTTTTAATTTCGATCAATGGCGCGATTTTTCCGAAGACGCGCCGCACGAAGAATCCATTCATGCCATTTCGTTCCGCATCCGCGTGCCGCGAATCATTTTACTGGCGATTTACGACCGTCTGCCGAAAAAGGAAGTGAAGTTCACGCGACACAACATTTTTGAGCGCGACAAAAACACCTGCCAATACTGCGGAAAAGTTTGCGACCGCAAAGATTTGAATTTGGACCACGTTGTCCCGCGCGACTGCGGCGGCCCGACGACGTGGGAAAACATTGTTTGCTCGTGCATCGAGTGCAATACGACCAAGGCCAATCACACGCCGCAGGAAGCCGGATTGCACCTCATCCGCAAGCCGAAGCGCCCGAAATGGCGTCCATTCGTCCAGATCAACATCAGCCTGCACCGGCACGATAGCTGGAAACATTTCATTGACCTCGCTTACTGGAACGTGGAACTCGGCGAGGACATAGTGCCATAGCTGCGAATTGACTTCGCGTTTCTCGCAGTTAAAATAAAAATTCTTGGCGCATTCGTCTATCGGCTAGGACATGGCCTTCTCAAGGCCAATAGAGGGGTTCGATTCCCCTATGCGCTACCAACTCCCGAATCCATTTCAGCTTTTTTAACTCGACACGCCAACCAAGGCACGCGAGATACCGGCCTTGCCTTGAATTGGTGAACAGGCACCCAATGGCATGACAAAACGTCACCCACATGAAAGTCAATACAGGAGCAGCTTCACGTTACCAACCTGCCCTGTCACAAAGGAGAGAGGTTTTGGCTTCCCAAGCCTGCCACAATTTAGTTTCCCCAAGAGACGTTCACTTCGTGAACCGTGATCACTATCATTCCGAACGCTTCAACACCGGGCCGCGAAAATTTCCCGGCCAACCGATTTAGAAGCGCGACCACTCCGGCTTTGTGGATTTTATGATTGGCAGAATTAACATTTCTGTCATTCAAGTCGCAACGTGATTTCCATTTCACCAACGCGGCTCAACCGTTTTCAATTTTTTAGAAACTGTAGCTGATGCCGGCTTGGACGAAAATGGAACGGCTGAAGTCAATTTCCACCGTGCGGCCGCCGAAATTATGG
>Ga0137403_10000462_pt1 | contig 52528 bp, 44 predicted proteins | sample CZOMad2_1_16fung_FD_122057 | JGI IMG/M metagenome (GOLD analysis project Ga0137403, IMG submission 122057) | Vadose zone soil fungal communities from Angelo Coast Range Reserve, California, USA - CZOMad2_1_16fungal (Hybrid Assembly) | ecosystem: Environmental > Terrestrial > Soil > Vadose zone... | reverse complement strand
CTCCTCCGCTACCATCGTTATCATAAGATCTTCGCCCGGCCGCTGCGGCCGGGCGAGGTTTATGATGGCGGCGAACTCGCCACGCAGGTCAATTCCGAGTTCACCCCGCTTCGCTCCCGGATGCAGGACGATCTGTCGATCAGTGATCTCAGGATTGCGATCGCTTGTTGGGGCATCTGTTGGCGGCCGCATCGAGTATGGTGTCGGCACCGTAGCGCTTCACCATCAGTAGCGCCGCGCACGAGATGCCGATATCGGAGATCATGGTGCGGCGCGCCCATGCGCGGGGTTGCGTCGGGTGACGCCCGCGTGCGGGGGCATGAAGGCGTCGATGAGCGCGCCGCTAAACACTAACCGCCCACAACAGTTTCCGTTCCCTGATCCTGCCGGTTTTTGCCACCCGCACTGCGCAGGCGAAGGTTACTGAGCGAATCAGACAGCGTCTAAACCCCGCGCCGAATGTAAATGCAGCGCCGTCACAACCCAGACGACGAGGCGAGTATCATCGACGCGTGGTTTTTTCCTGATCGCCGGCTTGCCGCCGAGAGCTGGACCGCTTCTTTCCCACCCGCGTCGAAGTGTCCGCTCGAACCACCATTTTGGTCCGCGAGCCTCGCCCGATTCGCGTAAGGGGCCTGATACCCCGCTCCTTTAGGCTATCGCGGACGTACCGATAGGTCAGACCCGTGAGATCGGCGATCTGCCGGCAGGTGTAGCGCTCACAATAGAGCCTCACGATGTGATCCTTCAGGGCTCTCGTTTCTTCGCGGGTCACGTCGCCTCCGCCGCTTCGCCAGTCCGGTTCCCCTGCGATAAGTTGCGGAGAGTTTTGCCGACTCATGCGGTGGGCGCCGAAGAAGAACGCGGCACGCACCTCGATATTCAGCGGACCCTGCCACCAACCAAGAAAATCGTTCAAAAAAGAGCTGGGTCGCGACGGTGAAACACCGAAGAACGGAATTAGCTCGGACAGCAGGTTGGCCCATACAGCCGCCGCGACCGAAGCAACACAGAGGCGCGGAAACGGTTCCCTGATGCGGGTATCGCCCTCGGTGGGCCGGCCGGTGGCGGTCGACGAGACAGTGCAACCCGGATCATCGACGGGCCGGCTTGGGCTTCGCCCCTATTGCCAACTTCCGGGAACAATGCCCGTAGCCATTGTTGTGGCCGATAGCCCATCAAGCGGAAGGTTCCGGCACCCGCCTTCCCACGCGCCTCCGGTCACGCAGCGCGCGGCTTAGACTCAAGGAGGCCAGCCAAGGCGTCGAGCAAGTCGGCGCAGTCGTAGACCTTCGCTATTCTCGGCACCTCAGCGTAGCGCGCGCCAAGCGTGTCGGACTGGTAACCTGTTGCGAATAGAAAAGGTACTCCGCGAGCGGCAAGAGCGTCGGCAACGGGGAACACTTGCCCGTCAAGAAGCTTCACGTCTAGAACGGCGCAGTCGAAGGCTTCTCTTTCGATCAGATCGAGGGCCGACTCTGTAGTCGCCGCCGGCCCGATCACAATGCATTCCGTTTGGACCAAGAGGTCCACGATCATTAACGCCACCACCGCCTCGTCTTCGACGACGAGAACACGACGGCCACGCATTGACGCCTTTCCCTGCACCTCACGCCTCGTCCGAAGTCTGAGCTTCGGTAGAATCGATTTAGCATAGTCCTTTTTGCATTCCGATCGAGTCGAAACAACTCTAGCGAGCCGCCATCGTCGTTCTCGCGCACCGGGTCCTTTCCTTACAAATCACAGGATGCGCATGCTCACTGTAGCGCGGGGCTCAAGACGGGGCAGGACGGCGGCGGAAAAAATGGCCGAAGCACGTTCTGCTAGGCGCGGAGATCTCACCAGCCACACGACTTGTTTCGGGCGGAGAATGTCCTCTTGCGTGGCTCGTTCGCGCAGAGGCAAGCATGAGAACAATAAACGAACAACGTGATTTGGCGTCGGGGAACGCCGCCCACGATGGTGATCCCAAAACGCAATCGCGCGAACTTGCAATTTAGCGAGATTGAGGCGGTGTCTCGGTTCCAGCGATGCGGTTGCGCAAAAGGTGTCAATGTTGAGCGTTGATCCGCCCGGTCCCTTCGCGTTTACGGGCGGACGGCCGTGCCACGATAACCACAGCCACTGGCGTACTGCGTCGACTAGCAGAAAATATCAAAGGCCAGTCTGCAGCGAACTGCGACGCTACCAAATGGGGGGCATATGGCCCACGCCCTGCAAAGCTCGATTGACGGCCATTTTCAATCTCTCAAGACCGACGGCACTGCCGGCTTCGCAGCGCGCGACGAGAATTGCCTGAGTATTCGATGCCCGAAGCAACCACCAGCCGTCAGCAGTCTGCACGCGTACGCCATCGATGTCATTGATGATCGCACCTTCCGTCCGCAGGCGTTTGGTGATCTCTTCGATCACCGTGAACTTCTGCGTATCGGAGCAGGGGAATCTTACCTCCGGCGTATTGACGACCAGCGGCCACTCTTGGCGAATCTCGGAAAGTGTCCGGCTTTCCTGGCTCAAAATCCCAACTAGCCGGACCGCAGCGTATAGGCCGTCGTCGTAGCCATAGTAGGGCGCGCCGAAGAAAATATGACCACTCATCTCGCCCGCTAGCGACGCGCCCGTCTCAGCCATCTTCGATTTTATGAGAGAATGGCCGGTGCGCCACATCAACGGCTGGCCGCCGGCGCGCGCAATTTCATTGAACAGCAACTGGCTGGACTTGACGTCGGCGATGATGGTGGCGGCCGGCTGGAACTTCAAGACATTGCGCGCATAGAGAATCATCAACTGATCCGCCCACAAGATGCGCCCCTGATTGTCGACACCGCCGATTCTGTCGCCGTCGCCGTCGAAAGCCACACCGAGATCACATCTCTCGGCGATAACGGTCGCCTGCAGTTCCGCAAGGTTTGCTTCAACCGTGGGATCGGGGTGATGCGCTGGGAATCGGCCATCAATAGTCTCGTTCAGCAGGATATGCCGGCCCGGCAGTCGATGAACCAGTTCCGATAGGACGCGACCTGCAGCACCGTTGCCAGCATCCCAAGCGACCGTCAGTGGCCGCCCAAAGGCGCCGCCGTCGTTTAGGCCGGCCCTTAACCGATCCACATAGCCATCGAATACTGAATGATTGACGAGATCGCCCAGCGGGCCGTCTTCATAGGCCCCGGCGAGAGCGATCCGTCCCAACTCCTGGATCGCGCGTCCATAGAATGCCGCCCTGCCGACCATCATTTTGAAGCCATTGTGGTCGGGTGGGTTGTGCGAGCCGGTCACCATGATACCGGCGTCCGATCCGAGCGTTGTTGCAGCATAGTACAACATCGGCGTTGGGCCGAGGCCGACGCGCCACACGGCGAGGCCGCACGTCCGAAGACCCTCGGCAACTGCGTCCTCGAGTTCGGGGGACGTCAATCGGCCGTCGTATCCGATACAGACCGTCCTGCCGCGGCCGCGCCGAACTACGGTGCCAAACGCGCGGCCAATGGCGTAGGCGTCGTCGACAGTCAACGTTTCGCCAACGATGCCGCGTATGTCGTATTCGCGCAGTATCGTCGGATCAAATCGATGCACGGGTGTCACGGGCTTGCCCTCCACCGTTAGTGGTGGCTCGAAGGACAATTGCATTGCGGTGGTTAGGTTCCATCGCTCGCTTCTGGGTCAGAAGCTCGAAAGCATTTTACCAGGGCCTCCCTGCTCACAACAGGCGCCGACTACGAACCTCGGCACATGAAGCCCGCGGCATGTCTGAACGACCTTGCAATATAGGGGGTCAGTAGGATAATGGAGACACAAGCAGGGCATGAATTGTTCGGGGGCCCGAGCTAACTCGCGTAGCAAACGTCGATCAGCGTTTACCTTTCGTTAACGCTCAAGATCCAGATTTTGGCGGTTGCTTAAACCGAGCGCTGGCGTTGCATATGACTAGCGAAAAAGATGTCATGGCAGAATGGCAGCGGCTGATGAGCCGATGGGAATCGGCATGCGCGAGCTACGCCGCCGTGTGCGACGGCAATCCCGAGGTCCGCGGCCAAAGTGACGCCCACTCAGTCGATGATGCTGCGATCGAGCAAGCGCGCCGTAATCTAATCGAGATCAAGCTGCAGATTGACAGTCTGATTACGGCGCGCGGACGCGTCCGTGCCGCAAGCCCGGAGCCCCTTCGTTTCGCTCTCCTCGAGGCGCTTACAAATCGCTTTGTAGGGGCGAAATCTGCGGAGAAATCGACGTTTTCTGATCAGGCATCTCCAAGATACAACAAGCGCTGAAGCGCAAGCAGCGCAGAGGCCAGCAGGAAGATCCAGGTCGCTGCGCTGAGTTGACGTGTGTAGCGCTGCCAGGACGGAGCGGCCCCCGCGAGCAGGGACGCGGCCACCATCATCGCGGTCAGTGCAAGAACGACGGTCCCCACCAAACCCGACAGCATCAACCGCTGCATCTCCGGTGGCCTTTCAACGACCGTTACCGCCACCGGCAGCAGTCCGGAGACATCGGGAGCGTTCGCCAAGTCGACTCGTACCGACTGGAAGAACGGCAAACTCTTCAGGGTGGCCCGAAGCCGGTTGATTTGCTCGGGTCGGTACGGATCGCCGGGTTGGAACTGGACATATTGCGCGAGGGATTGACGATCTATTCGTTGCAATCCTTGAAACCGGACTGAGCCAAGCCTGGACTGCGGCCCTTCCTGCACGAAGAGCGTCACATCGACGCAACGCGCGGATGCGTCCGGAGAAATGCTGCGGCGCGCGACGGTCGCGAAGGCATGACCTGTTTCCTGTTCCCGCTGGAGCCACTCAGTCTCCAACTGGGCCAGAACTTCCGCCGAGGCCGGCTTATCCTTGATGCGAGCGAGCATTTCGGCCTCGCCATCAATGGGGTGGCGGGTTTCTCCATTCCGTGCCTCGACGATTCGAACCGATCTGATGCGATAGAGCGGTCCGAGGGCCGGCACGAAGGATAGCTGAATTTGAGCGTCGTCCGATGGCTTGTCGGCCTTCGTCGACGCGTTCGCCTCCCGCGGGAATTCGGAATGTCTGTCGATGATAATGTGCACGTTTCCCTCATAGAACCCGAAAGCGCGCAGAACGGCGTTCAGGCGCTCGCGCTCGATATCGGCCCAGGGAGCCACTTGATCTGCCTGCAACCCCGCCGTTGCCCTTACCGAGAGATTCAGGCTGTTCTGCAAGGCGGCGTCCGCTTCACTCCCGCTCGTGGCGACTGTTGCTCTGATAGTGACCTGTTGCGCGAGTACGTGCCCCGGAAGGGCCAAGGAGGCGCAGCCAAAAGCGACCAGCCAGCAGAGGACAGGGAACGCTCTCATCGTAGCCTTAACTCGCCTGATTCTCGCGCCACAAGGACAAGCATATTACCTCGTGAGCGGTTCCCTGGTGTGCGATTGAGACCTGGGTAGCAGGCGTAGTCCGTATCACCGCCCTGCTGCCGGCCGATTGGTCGGCCATCGTTTTGCACGACAACGCCGTTCCGACGCCCGGTGGCTGTGCGTCCACCCGTCGCAGACTCGAGCGGTCCCTTCGCTCGCCGGTCGCCTTTGACCGGCCGTTTTCCTCCATTCCTTGCGACGGTCACCGGTGCGTGCCAACCCAAGCAGCGCACGGTTTGGGCGACTTTCCTTAAGCCGCGGCGGCGTGCCCTGTCGAATGACAAGGAACAATTGGCAGGCTCGCCAATTGGTGTACCGGGTGAGCGGACCTTGAGGACATTGGGCATAGTGGCGCTGCTGGCTGCGATGACGCTGGGTTCGGCTCGCCCTGGCGCAAGCACGATCGCGCCCAAGGGTCAGAGCGGGGGCTGGGATTTGGCGTTTTCAGACGAATTCGACGGAACGTCCCTCGACCGTAGCAAATGGGTGACCTGCTACTGGTGGAACCGGGGCGGCTGCACGAATCTCGGCAATCATGAGCTCCAGTGGTATCAGCCTGGAAACGTGGCGGTTGTCGGCGGACAGCTTCGCCTTCGAGCCGCGCATGAAGACGCAAACGGGGCAGACGATACATCGTACGACTATACCTCCGGGCTCGTCAGCACCGGCCGCGATGTCGCCAATGTCGCACGGGCGCCGAAGTTCGACTTTCAGTACGGATATGCCGAAATGCGCGCCCGCCTGCCCTCCGGGCGCGGTCTGTTCCCGGCGTTCTGGATGCTGCCGTCCAATCACAGTGCCACGCCCGAGATCGACATCATGGAGGTTCTCGGACAGGAGCCGCATACTCTGTACACATATTTCCACTACCGCGACGATGACGAGACCGCGAGGCACCAGAACGGCGTCGTCGAAACCTCAGATCTCTCCGCCGCGTGGCACGTCTTTGGCGTCGACTGGGAACCCGACCGTATCGTCTGGTATCTCGACGGCGTGGAGCGTTGGCGATACGAGAATGCCACACACATCCCGCACGAACCGATGTACCTACTCGTCAATCTGGCCGTGGGCGGGAAATGGCCCGGTCCCCCGGACAGCTCGACGCGCTGGCCCGCGGACATGCTCGTCGACTACGTTCGCGTCTGGAAGCGGATCGATTGATGAACAGCAGCGTGCGCCGCTCGCAACTCGCCTTCCCGTATGGAGGCGCTCGGCTGTCGTCAACGTTGACATGGATCCAGGCACATTTTCAGACGCCCCTAATCCGGAACGGCTATTCGCTGGTCGCAAGCACCGGCATGACTTCCCTGCTTGGGTTAGCCTATTGGGTGCTCGCTGCGCGGCTTTATTCCGTCGGTGACATCGGCCTGAACGCAGCCTTGATCTCCACAATGATGGCGCTGGGCGGCATCGCACAATTGAACCTTGGCAGCGTTCTCACGCGATTCCTGCCAAGCATAGGACGGCACGCCTCGCAGCGGATGATCCTGGGCGCCTACGGAGCCGGGATGATTGCTGCGCTGCTCAGCTGCATCTTGTTCCTTCTCTGCGTCCACGCCTGGGCGCCATCGCTTCGTCTGCTCGCAGACAGTCCCTGGCTCGCCGTCTGGTTTACGGCGGGCACCATGATCTGGACTGTTTTCTCTCTCCAGGACGGTGCGCTTGCCGGGTTGCGCAAGGCGATCTGGGTACCGATCGAGAACACGCTGTTTGCACTAGCCAAGATCGTCCTCCTGCTGGTGTTTGCCGACAGCGCCTGGCGAGCTTGGGGGCCATTCGCCTCGTGGACCATACCCTTGTTGGCGGCCGTCCTGCCCGTGAACTTTCTCATCTTTCGACGCCTTCTAGGCGCTCGGGACGTCGCGGCCGCGCCGAGAAGGCCGTCACTGGACATGCGCTCGGTCGTTCGCTTCTTCGTGGCCGACTTCCTCGGCACGCTGTTCTTCATGGCCGCGATCGGCCTGGCGCCGATCCTTGTGGTCGAGCGAGCGGGCGCCGAGGGTAATGCCGTGTATTACCTCACCTGGACCATTGCCTATTCACTCTACCTAGTCAGCAAATCAATGGGAGTTTCGCTTGTTGCCGAGGGCGCAGCCGATCCCTGGCGGTCGAAGGTGCTCGCAGCCGGCGCGCTCGCCCACACAATGGGATTGCTGGTCATCGCCGTCGCCATCCTGACGGTGGCGGCCCCGCTGATCCTGCAATTGTTCGGTCCGAGCTACGCCGCCGGAGGTGGCGACCTGCTCCGCATCCTCTCCCTCTCGGCCCTGCCCTTCGGCTTCACCTCGATGTTTCTCGGCCTCGCTCGCGTGGAAGGGCGCATGATAGCCGTTGTCACGGTGCAAGTGGCGCTCACAGTGTTGGTCCTGGGACTGGGCGTGCCGCTGTTACACAGGTTTGGGACGCTCGGCATGGGCATGGCTTGGCTGGTCGCCCAGGTCGCCATCGCCCTGGTCCTCGGCGCTATCGCCTGGCGCAGTGTCGGCTGGTCGCATGCGGCCGTCCATGCTCTCGCCGGCAAGACGCCGAATGGAGGGCATTCCGCATTCCTTCGGCGGATCCGGCGCGTCCTGCTCGGCCGTGCGGCCGCCAACCTCGTTCGAGAAGCGACCGGCGGCATCGTCGCAGACCACGCCGACACGCGCTCGTGGCGGTGTCAGGGTATTGTTCGCGCGAACAGGCAATGTGGTGTGCTGGCGCTCGGCCCCCATCCCAGCCAAAGAACTGCGCTCATGAAGATCGCCAATAGTGCGCAAGGTATCGCCACGCTCCGTCGTCAGAGCGAGGCGCTGCGCACCTTCAAGGCCGACCCCGGTCTGCAGGGTTTTTGCAGGCTTCTGCCGGTCGTGCTCACTGAGGATCACACCGCAAGATCGGCCTATATCGTCGAGCAGCGGATGACCGGCGAACCGGGCTCCGCCATGTTGGGCGACTATGGGCGGCGCAAGCGGGCGCTGGCGAGCGCGGCGACGGCAATCGCCGAACTGCACACGCGGACGGCCTCGAATTCCAGCATCGATGATGCATGGCTGACCGAGTGGATCGATCGGCCGATCGGAATAGTCCTGGGCGCCGGACCGTCGGCGGTCCCATCGGACAGAGCGGATGCTGCATTCGAAGCCATTCGCCGGAACCAGCGCGCCGCCTGGACCGGTCGTGTCCTTCCTCTGGGTTGGAGTCACGGGAACTTCAGGCTCGCCAATACCTGGTTCAGCGAAGACGGCGATCGCGTGACAGGCATCGCGGGCTGGGGAGAAGCCCGACGGAACGCGCCGGCCGCGCTCGATCTTTGCCATCTCCTGCTCACGACTCGAATGTCGATCAACAGACAGCAGATCGGCGACGTCGTCTGCGATCTTCTTCGCCAGCCATGCTGGAGCGCCGATGAGCAGCGCTGCTTCGCCGAGCAATCGGTCGCTCTCGCCGAATCGGATACCAGGTCGCTCGTGTTGCTGACCTGGTTGCTCCATATGGCCGCGAATCATGTCGAGTCGGACACATATGTCGGCAATTGCCTATGGGCGGCCTCGAAAATCGATCGGATCCTGTACTCCTTCTGAGTCGGCCCGTAGGCCCGCTCCAGAATGGTTTTCAGCCCGCCCGCGCGTCGGCGAGCCCGCTCGCGCAAGCTCGCGTTCTGCCTGCACTCCTCCCTCTCCTATGCGCCCTCGCGGTCTGGATCGCCTGCCTGCGTCGGATCGATCCGAGCGCGATGAACGATCTTGGGCTGGCATCGGTGCTGCCATATCGGGCATGGCTGCCTCACCTGCTGCTTTCGGCGGGATTCTTCTTCGTGATTTGTCGGCAGCCGGGGCGTGTCTGGCTGCCCTGTCTCTATCTTATTGCTCTGGTGCTTGTGCTCCACGCCACGCCGGCAATCGAGTATGGCACCCTGCGCTATCCGTGGGCCTGGAAGCATCTGGGCATCGTCGACTATATCCAACGTCACGGCTCCGTAGACCGGGCGACCCCGATCCTAAGCGCCTATCACAATTGGCCGGGCTTCTTCGCCGCCGCAGCGTTCATCGCCGATCTCGTCGGAGTTCGCGACCTCGCCGGCCCGGCCCTGTGGGCTCCGGTGGTTCTCAATTTGCTTTACCTTGCCGCCCTGCCGATGCTCTATCGTTCGTTCACGGATGACCATCGCGCCATCTTCAGCGCCACCTGGATATTCCTGAGCGGCAACTGGATCGGTCAGGATTATTTTTCGCCGCAAGGGGTCAGCTTTTTCTTCTATCTCGTCCTCTTGGCCCTTTGCCTTCGCTTCTTGGCGCGCCAGCCATCGCCGGCGGCGACCGACAACTGGCGAGTGTCACAGGCGATGGCGACCTTGGCGCAGTGGTTGGAGCGCGGCCTTCCCACCCCCTCCGCGCTACCCAACGGCGCATCGCGGGTCGTTGTGACCGCAACGGCACTGCTGCTGATCCTGGCAATGACCGTCAGCCATCAGCTCACGCCGCTGGTCACGATCTCGGCTCTCGGCATACTTGCCGCTTTTCAGCGCCTCGCCGTTGGCCTGTTTCTGTTCGCGGGAGTGACGGTTGCCTTCTGGGTCCTGTACGTCGCGGCGCCGTTCGTTGCCGTTGTCTTGCCCGTGGAACTCAGGGCCATGGGGGAATTGAGCGCTAGCTTGGTGGACATCTCAGTCGTTAGCCCCGGGCAAGCCTTCATTTCGTTGATCTGCCGCCTGCTGACGCTCGGCATTGCGATCGCCGCCATCGGGGGAGGCATCCGCCGGCTGGCCTGCGGATACCGAGACGGCGTCGCGGCCGCTCTGGCTGCCGCGCCTCTTCCATTGCTCGTCGTCACCTCGTATGGCGGCGAAATCATGTTCCGGGTCTATCTATTCGCGTTGCCCTTTCTAGCGTTTTTTGCGGCGGCGCTCTTCTTCCCATCACCGCGCCACGGGAGTTCCGTTGGGACTCCGGCGGTTACGGCTTTGATTGGCTTCGCCCTGGCGGTGGCATTCGTCTTCGCCAACAACGGCAAGGATCGCCAGTACGCCTTTGCCTCTGAAGACGTCGCTGCCGCCCAATGGCTCTACGAGAACGCGCCACAAGGCACGCTGCTCGTCGAAGGAGCGTCTCTCTATCCTTCGCAGTTCCGAAATGTCGAATATTTCACGCACGTGTCGCTGGCGGACGAGCCGCCCGAGTCGCGGGCCGAACTGCTTGCCCGTCCCGCGCGGGTCCTGGCCCGCTGGCTGGACAGTAGCGACTACCACGCGGCGTTCATCATCCTGACGCGCAATCAACAGGCCTATGTAGATGCAATGGGGATCATGCCCGGCGGTGGATTTGAGAAGATAAAGCAGGCCCTACTCGCATCGCCGCGGTTTCGCCTGGTCCATGCAACCAGCGGAACGATGATCTTTACCCTCAATCAAGCCGTTCGCGGGATGGGTGAATGGATCGACTGAAGGCTTCCAAGATCCTCCTGGTTGGAGTGCTAACGATTGCGGCAGTGTTCGCGGTCTATGGAGGTATCGAAGGTCCTGCACGAGCACCACTGGCGCTCCCCTTTCTGCTGGCAATTCCGGGATTTGCTTGGTTGAGCTGCCCCGGCAATCTGAAAGCCACTGACGTTGCCGTCTTATCTATCGCTTTGACTTTCGCCATGGAGATCGCGATCGGCACTCTTCTCCTGCTTTGCGGACTATGGTCGCCGCAGGCTGGCTTCGAGATACTCCTCGGCATGACGGCCGCCGGCCTTGTCTGCACTTGGACATGCAATCGTTGAGAGGGGACCGCCGGCCGCGGATATACAGCGCCGCAAAGGCGGCGCGGCGCGCGGGAGCTCCATTCGGATGCGGACGCGATTCCTCTGCAAGCCCGCTGCGCCTAACGACGAGTTGACTCGAATTGCTTCAGAATCGGCTAGAATGAATTCTGCCACATTGACCATACGATGCCCTCATAATCACCAGACCGCGTATGGGCGCTCAAGTCGTCAAATTCGACTCATCGGTTCCGGTCCTCGTGCTGAAGATCGGACATTACCCGCTATCGCATGGAATCCTTGGTGCAATCCGCTCACTGGGGCGAGCAGGCGTACCTGTGTACGCCGTCTCGGAGGATCGATTTGTTCCCTATGCGTTTTCACGATTTCTCACGGGCCAAGTACTATTGCCAACGACGGGGCGAGAAGAGGCGGCAGTCCTTCTGCAAGAATTGTCGCGGATCGCCCAACAGTTAGGCAGCAAAAGCATTCTGCTCCCGACTGACGATGAAGCGGCGGTCTTCGTCGCTGAGCACGCAGCGATGCTGTGCGGCAATTTCGTCATGCCGACCATCGAACCTGGACTACCGAGGATGTTGGCAAGCAAGCGCGGTTTGAGCCGGCTCTGCGCACAGCACAATGTCGCTATACCCGCCACCCACTTTGCCCGCTCAGTCGACGACGTGCTGACGTTTGCGCGGACGGCCCAATTCCCCATAGTGATCAAGAATAGCGAACCCTGGGTCAGGATTACCGTGCCGGCGGTCAAGGCCACGACAATCGTGGAATCGCAAGAGGTTCTTGTCTCACTCGCGAGCACCTGGACCAGCGATCCCCAAGTCATTTTGCAGGAGTACATCCCCAAAGCGCACGCGGAAGATTGGATATTCCACGCCTATCTCGATGCGACCTCCAAGCCGCTCGTCGTTTTCACGGGATTTAAGCAGCAATCATGGCCGCCCTACGCGGGAGTCACGACCGCGGCGATCGCCTTGCCCAATGCCGATCTGGCAATCATTGCGACAGCGTTCTGCCGCGCGATCGGTTACCGAGGGGTCGCGGATATGGATTGGCGACTGGATCACCGCGACGGTCGGTACAAGCTTCTCGACTTCAACCCCAGGGTCGGTGCCAACTTCCGACTCTTCGTAAGCGAGTCGGAAATCGATGTGGTTCGGGCTCAGCACCTTGATCTCACCGGGCGAAGCGTTCCAATCGCACCGCAAGTCTTCGGCCGAAGACTCATTGTCGAGAATCTATATCTCGCGTCTCGCCTGGTAGGGGGAGGAACGGGTCAAACCGCAAAACGGGCTCACCCTCTCGGTAAGACGGAGCTCGCGTGGTTTGCGGCTGATGACCCGCTCCCTTTTCTTGTCATGGGGCTGCGCTTCGGCGGTCAGGTTCTCCTTCGCCTCGCGCAGCTTCTTGTTGTCGTGGGAAAAAGCGCCACAACCCTCCTACGACATCGCTCGAAGTTCGAGAGTTCTGTTCGGCGACTATGAGCGGACGAGCGCTCGACGAATCGTCCGAGCGGTGAAATCGGTCCCGCAGACAAACCGCATGAGAGGCCCAAAAGTCGGTGCTGCAGACAGACCCGTAAAGTAGAGACCCGGAACCGACGACTCGAATGAATGAGACAGTTGTGGCGCGGAAGTTTCCTTGATTCGCACGAGGTCTTTGCGAAGAGCAGAATCAAGAAACTGCAGCGCACCGATATCGACTCTGTACCCGGTGGCTGCGATCGCGTGATCGACCACAAGCGTCGACTTCACTCCGGACATCGTGCGGAGCTGCAACGAAAGCTTTCCCTTCGACACGCGCGCGTCTTCGATCATGGTCTCGAGAACGACGTTGACCCGAGGCTCGAACCGGTTCCGCAGCCACCAAGCTCCAGACGGCCCCAATACGGTGCGCATCAGGAAGAGACGGGCAGGTGGCGGCAAATAGGCCACCAATTCGGGGACTCGACTCAAGGCGAACAGCGACCAGCCCGGCCCGAGGGGTGAGCTCGGCTTCACGATCGGCGCGAACGGATAACGATAGTCGGCCGGCGGACCGCCCCAAAGTATGGACCGCCCGCGGACCAGCAGATGAACCTCGGCTCCCGCCTCTCGCAGAAGTGCTGCACTCTCGAGGGCGGATTGACCGGCTCCAATCACCGCTACCACGCGTCCGGAAAATCTGGAGAAGTCGGTATGCTGGGAGGCGTGCGAAGCGAGCGCGGCAGGCTGCACCATTTCGTCGGCAAGAGAGCGCAGTTCGCCGGGCGAGTACGCATATCCGAGATGTCCGGACGCCGCGACTACGGTTCTTGCCGAAACGTCCTCGCCATCTTCTAAAGAGAGCCGAAAGCCGTTGGGGACGACCGCGACATTCCGGATCTCAATGCGTCCAATATCCCCGACGCGGCGTTTCTGAAACCAGTCCCCGTAGTCGATAAACATGCCAATCGGCACTGGGTGCAATTCGTCCGGAACCGGTGTTCCCGTCGACGCGCAATAGTCGGCCAATGAGGAATCTCGTTCCGGCGCCGACAAGCTCGACGCTTCGAATGTAGATTTCAGGTACATACCCTTGGGCATGTGGTGCCGCCAACCAGCCATCGGGTCGCCGAAGACGCGCGCGTCGATGCCGGCGTCAAGCAAATGAGCCGCGACCGAGAGACCGTAAGGTCCCGCCCCGATGATCGCGACATCGATCGATTGCGTGCTGCGGCTCAAAGCCGGTCGGTTCTTCGCAGGTAAGACTATATCGCGCTCTTCCCCCTTTGCGTGCCAGCCGTCATCTTCGATCGGCATTCGTATCTCCCGTGGTTCGTCGGTCGTCATGCGAAAGGCGCGGACAGGCCGGGCTTGATCACGCGCTCGCTGCGAGCGCTGAATTCACGAACCCGTGAGCGGTGGAGTGGAACCACAATAGGCCATGGTGCTGCGAATTCTTGGCCGACCTGCGACAAAAAATTTCCTTTGTAAGAGGGAATATCGCGCGTGGGTTGTTGGGATGCGGCGCAAATGGTCAGCGACCACGACAGCCACCGTGGGCAACCTGAGTTCCTGCCAGATCTGAAAAGCCAAATCAGCATAAGCCTTGGAACCCGTGGCGGGGTTGCGTGTTCCAACATGCGGAACAGGACAGACCAAACAACAGGCTATGCATATGCCGCTAGGGGACTCCAAAGCTGCTTGGATCTTGGCCCGAGACTGGCTGCCGGCGAGCCAGCGCCCGACCGTCAGCGTCGTAATCCCGACGATCGATGAAGCAGCGAATCTGCCGCACGTGTTGCCGCGCATCCCGCTTTGGGTTGATGAGGTCATCATCGTTGACAGCAACTCGACCGATGGAACAGTCGAGGTCGCCAGACAGCTGACGCCTAACGTTGTCGTTCTGCAGCAGGCGCGATTGGGCAAAGGTACCGCGCTGCGCTCCGGTTTTGCGGCGGCACAAGGCGACATCATCGTTACCCTCGATGCGGATGGCTCCACCGATCCTGCCGAAATCCCTGCCTTCGTCGGCGCGCTGCTCGCAGGCGCGGACTTCGTCAAGGGCTCGCGGTTCGCCCAGGGCGGCGGGACTGACGACATGGAATGGTACCGGCGGCTGGGCAACTGGGGGCTGTTGCAGCTCGTTCGGTTGAGGTTCGGCGGACGGTTCACGGACCTTTGTTACGGCTACAACGCCTTCTGGCGGCACGTCCTTCCATATATGGACCTCAGCAATTCCAGCGGTTTCGAAATCGAAACCAGCATGAATATCCAGGCCCTTCGCGCCGGTTTGACGGTCTGCGAGGTGGCCAGCCTGGAACTCAGGCGCCTGAACGGTAATAGCAAACTGCGAACCTTTCCGGATGGCTGGCGTGTGTTGAGAACGATCGTCCGCCTGGGATCATCAAGACCGCGGATGGTTTCTGCTTCGCCGCGCGAGCGCCCGACCACGCTCCCCTCAGCGATTGCAAGTGGCCAACGGGTGGACGCGCTTCATTCTCGGTCCATCCCCGCCGACTGATGGTCGAAAAGACCACCATCTCCGTCATCGTCTGCGCCTACACTGAACGGCGCTGGGATTGCCTTCGTGCGGCGCTGGAGTCGGTTCGGGCCCAGGACGTGCAGCCTTTTGAGATCATTGCCGTTATTGACTACAATCCGGCTCTCGAAAAGCGCGTCTCCGCAGCCTATCCCGACATCAAAACCATTTCGAATGGCGGACGTCGAGGTCTGTCGGCCGCACGCAACACCGGCGTCCGTTGCGCGCAAGGAACGCTGGTCGCTTTTCTGGACGACGACGCCGTCGCCGAGCGGGATTGGCTCGCTCGCATGCTGGCGCACTATGCCGATCCGGCGGTCATTGGTGTTGGCGGCCGCGTCATGCCGCTATGGCCGGGGCAGCGGCCCCGCTGGTTCCCGGAAGAATTCAACTGGGTCGTGGGCTGCAGCTATCGAGGACAGCCGGAGCGCTTGGCCGTCGTGCGGAATCCGATCGGCTGCAACATGTCATTCCGGCGGGCCTTTGTCGAACAACTCGGCGGGTTTAGGGAAGGCATCGGCCGGGAGGGCAGCGACGGCGCGGGCTGCGAGGAGACGGAATTCTGCATTCGCGCCCGCCAAGCTCATCCACAATCGTTCCTGATCTATGACCCGGACATGATTGTCCACCATCGGTTGGAACCAGAACGGACAACTTGGCGCTACTTCCGCGCGCGCTGCCGGGCGGAGGGTCGATCGAAGGCGTCGGTCGTTGGGCAAGTGGGCGCGGAACAAGGGTTATCGGCTGAGCGCCAATACTCGCTGCGCGTCTTGCCTGCCGGTTTCATACGCGGCCTGCAAGACACTGCGCTGAGGTTCGATCTCTGGGGACTAGCCAGGGCGGCCGCAATTGTAGGCGGTTTCGCTTATACGGCTGGGAGCTACTTTGTCGCTCGGCACGTGACGCGGTCGTCACCACCGGGAATACAGCCGTTGTTCTCACCCATTCAGGTTATGGATCTGGATCTAGCCAGTTCGCCACCGCGGATTCACAACCAGAGACCCGACAACGGTCATCGTTATACGAGTGCCTTCTGTCTCCTGAGGTTCGCGGGTCGACCGATCGGCGTTCAGCAGCTGCCATTGGATCGTGATGGCTTCCCTCCGGCCGATCTGGAAGTACGGCCGACTCGAAGTTCGGCACTCTATGATTCCTCGGACTCTGCGATCCAGCCACACGCCACGGCTTCGCCGTTCATAAGCGTCATCATCGCGACTCGTGACCGCCCCAGTCGTCTGGCTACCTGCCTTGATTCCCTGCTCCAGCAAGACTATGCGACCTTCGACGTGGTGGTCGTCGACAACGCCCCTTCCTCGCAGGAGACGGCGGACTTGGTGACGAGACGTTATGCCTCGACCAGCCGCGTCCGTTATGTGCGCGAGGATAAGCCTGGCCTGGGGCGAGCCCACAACCGTGGTTTGGCTGATGTCGCCGCACCCATCGTCGCCTTCACCGACGACGACGTTATCGTCGATTCCCGCTGGTTGAGCGCACTCGCGTCGCATTTCGCAGCGAGTGCGAAGATCGCGTGCGTCACCGGACTCATTCTTCCCGCTGAGTTGGAGACTCGCGCGCAATATTGGGCCGAGCGACATGGTGGATTCGGCAAGGGCTTCGAGCGAAAGCTCTATGACATTGGCGCGCATCGTTCCGCCGGCCGGCTGTACCCCTATGCCGCCGGGCAATTCGGGTCAGGCGCAAATATGGCGTTTCGGACCGATGTTCTGCGACAGATCGGGGGCTTTGACTCCGCGCTCGGCGCCGGAACACTCGCTCGCGGCGGCGACGACCTGGCGGCGTTCTTCGAGGTGATCCAGACCGGCCATCAGTTGGTGTACGCGCCCGACGCAATCGTGTGGCACCACCACCGCAGAGATGAGGCCGGCATGTACCGGCAGGCCTTTGGTTACGGTGTGGGCTTGGGGGCATACCTCACGAAGCTTGTCCTCGACCGACCGGCCTCGCTATTCCAGCTCGCGGCCGCACTTCCGGCCGGGTTGGTGCATCTTTTCGCTCCCTCTTCGCCCAAGAACAGCCGTCTTGCGGACGATTACCCCGCAGCACTGGTGTGGCGCGAGCGGCTTGGCATCTTGGCCGGGATGCCCTTGTACGTGCTCAGTCGAGCAGGTTCGCGGCGTGCGAAGGATGAATCCATCGCGGTCGGATCCGGCTCGTTCTCGCCGGCATCGACAGCACGGCGACAGATCCGATGACGCACGCCATCCCGATCCTTATGTATCACAGCATCGACAGACACAGCGATCCCCGGGCTCCGCGCTGGACCTTGTCACCCACCTCGTTCGCCGAACACATGCATTGGCTCGCCGAGCACGCCTATCGTCCGATGACGATCTCGGACCTCGTATCGGCCCGTACGTCAGGGATACCCTTGCCGCCACGCGCGCTGGCAATCACCTTCGATGACGGACTGCGAGACTTCCTGACCGGAGCAGTGCCCGTCTTGCAGCGACACGGCTTTACCGCAACGCTTTATGTCGTCACCGGCTATGTCGGAAAGACCAGTCGCTGGTCGCGATCCCTCGGCGAGACCGACCGACCCATGCTGAGCTGGAGCGAACTCCGCTCCGTGTCGGAACACGGAATTGAATGCGGCGCTCATACCCATAGCCACCCACAGCTTGACATCATGCCGCCTGCCGGCGCCCTCGGCGAAATCCTGCGCAGTAAAACTTGCCTGGAAGATCACCTCGGCCGTGCGGTGCAGACATTCGCATATCCACACGGCTATGCGTACCGGACGACCCGCCAACTGGTTCGCCAAGCGGGCTTCACGTCGGCGTGCCGGGTCCGTCACGCGCTGAGCTCAACTGAAGAGGATCGCTTCGCGCTTTCGCGGATCATCATGACGAGCGACATAGGGGCGAGAGATCTCGCATCACTGTTGGCAGGAGAGAACCTGCCGATCGCACCACCGCCCGATCGAATCTTGGCAACCGGGTGGCGTTTGGTGCGCAGGGTTAGCCACAGACTGCGCCACTGGTCCGAGCGATCGATTGCGATTGCCGATCGTGACCCTGTGGCGGCCGAAGATCGTCCGGAGACTGGGAGCTGCTCATGACAGTCCTCGTTACGGGCGGCGCGGGTTATATCGGGAGCCATGCCGTGCGGGCTTTGTGCGCCGCCAGCATTCCCACCGTCGTGCTCGACGATCTCTCCACCGGTCATGCATCCCTCGTCCCGCCCAACGTGCCGCTGATACACGGCGATATTCGCCAACGGGCGCTCGTTGTCGATACGCTCAGAAGGTACGCAGTCGACTCGGTCATCCACTTTGCCGCCAGCATCGTCGTACCCGACTCGGTCGAGCGGCCGCTCGACTACTACACCAACAATGTGGCCAACAGCTTGTGCCTGATCGAGACGTGCGTAGCTCACGGCGTGTGCCACTTCGTGTTCTCCTCCTCCGCCGCCGTCTACGGACAGCCATCAGTAGTGCCCGTGCCCGAGGATGCTCCGGCAACGCCCGTCAACCCCTACGGGAGGACGAAGCTCATGATCGAGTGGGTGCTCCGCGATACAGGTGCCGCGCACGGGCTGCGCCATGCTGCCTTACGCTATTTCAATGTCGCCGGTGCCGACCCGTCAGGACAGGTCGGCCAAGTGTCTCGCGAATCAACGCATCTTATCAAAACGGCCTGCGAGGCGGCGCTCGGGCTGCGGCCGGAGATCGCGATCTATGGCACCGACTATCCCACCCCAGACGGGACTTGCGTTCGCGATTACATTCACGTCAGCGATCTCGCCGACATTCACGTCCTCGCGCTGCGTCGGCTCCAGGAGGGCAGCGACAGTTTCGTAGCCAATTGCGGTTACGGCCGCGGCTATTCGGTGCGCGAAGTATTGTCCGCCATTGAGCGAATCAGTGGGCGATCGCTCAACGTGCGCGAGGCGCCCCGGCGGCCGGGCGACCCACCTGCGTTGGTGGCTGATACAAGTCGGCTCGCCCGCGTGCTGGGTTGGCGGCCCCGCACCGACGCCCTCGACGGCATCATCAGCACGGCGCTCGCCTGGGAGCGCCAGTTCGCGAGCGTAAAACCGGCCGCCGCTTCCGGTCGCTCGCCCGCTCCCGTCATGTTCGCGACCTAGGCCAAATGCAACGGGTGCGCCTGTGGAATCGCAGATCAGTTCCGGACAAACAACCGACACCGCCCTGATGTGTGAGGATGAAGCGCCGATCGTTCCGGTAATCCTCAGCGGCGGCATCGGAACCAGGCTGTGGCCGCTATCTCGCGCCGACATGCCGAAGCAACTGTTGCAGCTCTGCAGTACAGAGCCGATGATTGTGGCGACGGCCAAGCGGCGGACAGGCCCCAACAGTGAGCCGCCGATCATTGTATGCAGCGCGGACCAAGAGTTCCTGATCGCCAGCGCCCTCGCGAAGCAAGAACTTGAAGTCGGCAGTCTCGTTCTGGAGCCGTTGGGTAGGAACACGGCGCCGGCAATTGCCGTTGCCGCTCTACGGGCTGCTATGGTCTCGCCTGACGCCGTGCTGGTGGTTCAGCCCGCGGATCACGTCGTGACGGATCCCGCGGCATTTCAAGCGGCCGTGCGGCAAGCCTATCGAGTCGCCACTTGCCATGACAGGCTCGTGCTGCTCGGCGCGCGACCAACGCGCGTGGAGACAGGCTATGGTTACATAGAGTGTGGCGACCTGCTGGAGGAGGAACTGTCGGCGACGCATGTCAAGCAATTCATTGAAAAACCAAATGCGGAGCGGGCCGCACGGTTTGTGCAATCCGGGACATGGCTGTGGAACGTCGGCATTTTCATATTCACGGCAAAAGCGATACTGGAAGAGCTCTCGCTGCTGAAGCCTGACCTTCTCGACCGGTGCCGGGCGGCGTTGGCACAATCGAAGTGCAGTGGTTTAAGCTTCCGGCTGGACCGCGAGTCGTTCGCCGCTGCCGAAGCGATCTCGATCGACCATGCCGTGATGGAGAAATCAAGACGCCTCGCCGTGGTACCGCTGGAATGCGATTGGACGGATATCGGATCATGGGCGTCGCTCTGGGAGATCCAATGCAGGGATCACCAGGACAACGTCGTCCTCGGCGACGTCGAGTGCTTGGACACCGAAGGAAGCTACCTCCGCACGGACGGCAAGTTGCTGGTATCTCTGGGCATGAAGGATGTCGTCGTTGTTTCGACGCCGGATGCCGTCCTTGTCGCGGATAAGCATCGTAGCCAAGAGATCAAAGGCGTCGTCGAGAGCCTGCGTACTCGCGGTCGTCGCGAAGTCGAAGAGAGTGGAAAGTGCCATCGACCATGGGGCAGCTATGAAACGGTTTCGATGGGTGACGGATTCAGAGTAAAACGGATCATTGTCGAGCCGGGTGCCCAACTCTCGCTCCAGCTGCACCATCATCGCTCGGAGCATTGGGTGATTGTCCGTGGCACAGCACTTGTGCGCGTGAACGATGAGATCAACTTGCGGCGAGAGAACGAAAATGTGTTCGTTCCGGAGGGCGCAAAGCATCGCATCTCCAACCCCGGAAACGTCCCGCTAGAGCTCATCGAGGTGCAAATCGGTGGCTATCTCGGCGAGGATGACATCGTGCGTTTCGAGGATTCCTATGGGCGGGCTTGACCATACGCGCCGATTAGCCGCGGCTTGAGTTTCACCGAGTCGCGACATCGTGCGTGTGATTCCGTGCCACTTCTTTATCACTAGTACGCCGCGGTCGTTCGGATGTACGGCTCCGACACGAGTGCGGGGATTTGTATTTGAGTTGTGTGCGGGGTCGCGGACGAGATGAGAGGGCTCTCTCTTTCACGAGAGGGCTCAAAGGTCGAGGCTGTTGCGGTGCTCCGCAAGGGCAACGATCTGCACGATCTCAACGCGCTACGGCATCTTGCCATCTTGTTCACGCTGCCGGCAACGCTGCGCAGAATCACAATCTCTGTCGACATCGTCGCATTCATGGCTGTGCGCGAAGATCAGTTGCGCCTGCTTGAGAATCATGCTTCGCGATTATTTCACAATATTTAAGGAGAATTCATCTAGATTTAAAATTAGTTAAGATTCACGATTCCTTAGCAAATATAAAATAATAACGTTACTGGGTTGGCACACGGTGCGGGAGAGTTAAGTGTTCGGGGTCCGGAAGGCCCATCAGCAATATCTGTTGAAACGCCTCAAACGGGTTGACGCGTCAAACCCGGGGCGCGTTCGGCCGCGGATCAATCCGACGCCGCGAAAGTCCGCCGACGGGGCGGGAATCGGCGACCTCGACGGCGAGCCGCCAAGGCCGGCGCTGAAGTAAGCGAGGTTGCGCCGCGAAGCGCGCGGTTCGGCCTACCGAGACAACAAATGGCGATGGCTCGTGCCCCTGGGTGACCAGCGGACACGGGGGCGGGGCCGGTACTTTGCCGGGCAGCGGCGATTGCTCGCGTTACGTCACCATCCGCAATCGTGAACAAATCACGAGCGGTGAAAAATATTTGAATCCACAGGAGCTCTAAGGAGTCTGCGTATGCCACTGAGTAATTCACCAATCGACTCAACCTGGAAACTGACCTTCGATGACGAGTTCAACAGTCTGAATACCAGCCACTGGGGAACGAATTGGCTCGGCGCGTCCGGCGCCATAACCAAGCCGATAAATTCCGCCGAGCAGGCGGCCTATGATCCCGCGGAAGTAAGCGTCAGCGGCGGCTACCTGCATCTGGGTACCGACTACAAGACCGTGAATGTCGGGGGTAACACCTACGGCATGGTCGGAGGCATCGTCCAAAGCAATGACCATTTCCAGCAGGCCTACGGATATTTCGAGGCTCGCATCTATCTGCCGGGTACGGGCGGGAACATCGACAACTGGCCTGCCTTCTGGCTCGACGGTCAAAGCTGGCCCGCCGACGGTGAGCTTGACATCATGGAAGGGCTGTCCGGCAAAGCCGGCTGGCACTTCCACTCGCCATCGGGCGGTCCCGGCGCTACCTCGCCCGCCGACTTCACGGGTTGGCACACCTACGGCGCTCTCTGGGAACCGGGCTTGGTGACGTACTACTACGACGGCGTCGAGGTCGGGAAGATAGCATCCGGAATCACATCATCGCCGATGTATCTGATCCTCAACAATGGAATCTCCGATTCGATCGGCGGCCCGACCCATGTCGGGAGCGACATGCTGGTCGACTATGTCCACGTCTATTCGCATGATCCCAATGCCGTCGCGGTGGTGCCTGAGGCGAACTACAACGGACCAGGAGATGTGGCGGGCGGGGGCGGTACGCCGCCCCCTCAGCTGCCGCCCACCGGGGGCGACATCGTTGGCGACGCTCTTGGGAATCTGCTGGTCGGCGACGCCGCGAGCAACATTCTCAACGGCCAGGGCGGCGCCGACACGCTCAATGGCGGCGCCGGCGCAGATAACCTCATCGGTGGGGCCGGAAACGACCTCTACATGGTCGACAATGCGAAGGACGTCGTGAACGAAACCGGCGGCAGCGGCACTGATACCGTGCTTAGCTCCGTCTCCTTCGATCTCCACGACAACGGCAAGACGGTGCTCGGCAGCTTCGAGAATCTCACGCTCACGGGTTTCGCGAGCAACGGCACCGGCAACGATCTCAATAACACCCTGATAGGCGATAAGTACTTCAATAGGCTCGTCGGCAACGGCGGCAACGACATACTCGACGGCGGCGGCGGCAACGACATTCTGACTGGAGGGTCAGGCAGCGACACCTTCGTCCGTCACGCCTTGTCCGCCGAGGGCAGGGACACGATCAAGGACTTTCATACGGGTGCCGGCGGAGACAAGCTGGATGTCCATGACGTGCTCTCCGGCTTCGTCAATGGGACGTCGAACCCGAACGACTTCGTGCACCTCACCCAGGCCGGCGGCAACACGACGGTTCAAGTCGACGCCAACGGGGCGGTCGGCGGTCACTCGTTCACCAGCATCGCGGTGTTGACCGGCGTGACCGGCGTGACCGTGGATAGCCTCGTACACGACGGAAATCTCGTCCTACATTGAACGGGCGTGCCTCCATCGTGACGCGGACGATGGAGGATCTGCCGCGCGTATCAATATTCCATCCCACCGCCGCCGGCGCTCTCCGGCGGCGGTAACGCGTCGCTCGTGCACATCGATCAGACGGCGGAACTTTCCAAGGGGGGCTCCTGTTACTCCCAGGAATTCAACGCGCGGGATGGAGCCACGGTGTCGAAAATAGTCAGGTCGTATAGAGTGCGTTCCTGGTTGATGTGCGACGATATTCGTATCGAAAACAACGGCAAGTACCTCCTTATCGGCGTCTACTCAGGCACGGTCAGGCTCAGAAGGCCGTTGCCGGTGACGCTCTCCACGCTGTCTTTTTGGATCCAACTGGACCTCAAGAAACTCGACTATGGTGACTACGAACTGAGACTGCTGGACCCCCGCAGACAAGAAGCCGCGCACCTCCGGGGTCCCGCACGGTTTACCCGTGTAGACGAGCCAGGCGTCGTGATCTGCTTGACCGGTCCGCTGACGCTTTCCAGTTACGGCACCTACAGTGTCGAGTTTGGCTTCGGTCGCCCGCTGCGTCTCCTCGGCTCGTTTGCAGTGCACTCACCCGAAGAAGCGACGCCATTCAAAGCGGCACAAGCGACTTATCCCGCATTGGCCGGTCTGTCCCGCCAGCATTGAGGGAGGCGGGGGAGCGCTGCATAGAGTCAGCGTCGTAACCCCAGCGCCTGTTCCTGCATTTAGCGTAGTGCCGATAGCTCGACCCGCCAGGCCAGCAACAGACCTTTGGCAGCGACGCTGTTGCCACATCGATGACACAGACTTGGTCGGGATTGACACGGAACTTCCACAGCAGTGGTGCCTTGTTTGCAGTGCCCTCGGAGAGGGCACGCTGCACTGAACCCTGAGCGGTGCATTTCGACCGGCAGATTGCCGGTTCAACCCCGTTGTAGGAGACCCCTAGATGCATAGCTCACGTCGTTTGAGGCTGGGCTTGGTACTCTCGACCAGCGCCTTTGCTCTCATGCTGTCGGCCGCGCCGATGGCACCGAACTTTGACACCGGCTGGCTCAAGTCGATGACCGCCAGCGCCGCGTCGGCCAGCGCCAGTTCGGAAAGCCACGCGACCGCAGGCGGCGGCTTGGCGAGTTCGGACTCGCATTCCGCCGCATCGGCCGATGGTGCCGGCGCGTCGGCATCCGCCGGCGGTAGCGCCAGCGCCCACAGCGAGGGAACGACCGGCAATACGGCCGACTCGTCCGTATCGACCAATGCCAGCGCAACCGGCAACGATACCGCCACGGACGCCTCGACGGCCGATGGCGAGACCGCTGCGACCTTCAACAGCGATGGTGAGGTCACGGCGGGCGTCGATCTCGTGACGTCGGGAGCGGGCGCTTCGGCAACGGGTTCGGCAACCGCGAATTCGGCGACGGATGACGGCACGGTTGCCTCCGCCACTCTGACGGGCTCTTCGGCCGCCGATGGCGAAGCCCATGGCCATGCCTTCGCCGATGGCCAGACCACGACGACCGCGGACGAGACCTCTGCGTCCTCGGCCTCCGCGGCTGACGCCGACATCGAGGTCTCGACCTCCGGCGGCGGCGTCATCGGCGGATCGGCGGCCGCCGATGCCTCTGGCTCGGCCGCCAGCACCGGCAGTGACGGCTCTGCCTCGGCGTCGTCGTCGGCCAGCGTAGACGTTTCCGCCAACTCCGTGGGCGATGGCTCCGCTTCGGCAAGCGCGCATATCGATGCCGACTCGGACGGCTCGGTCGACACGAGCGCGCGTACGGCTGAGACAAACGCGTTCGCCGAAGGCAACGCCACGGCCAACAACAGCGGCGCCGGCACGGGCGCAAGCGCCAGCGGCACCGGCAGTGCTGCCTCCGAGGCCGGGATCGATAGCAACACGGCGAGCTCTTCCGCGTCGGTGAACCCCTCGATAGGGGTCTCCACCGCCGCCGCACCCACGGGTACGAGCGGCGACACCAGCGGTGGCACCAGCGCCGACAACGGATCGAGTGGTGGCACTGGCGGCAGCACGTCGGGCGAAGGCAGCGGCACGGTGTCGACGTCGCAGGTCGCGCAGATCTGCGCCACGTCGAGCAGTGACGGTTCATGCTCGAGCACCCGGTTCATCGCGATGCGCGATGGCACGGTTGCACAACCCGCGGCCCAGGTTCAGCTGAGCGAGAAGCAGCAGCTCTGGTAGTCAGGGCGAAGGACCAGGCTTAAGCACTATCGAGCGGCAGGCCCGCCCTTTCGGGGCAGGCCGGCCGCTCGAATTTGCTCGCGTAGCGTAGCGCAGAGGTCGGGCCCAATTAACGAGCCTCAATTGCTGCATCGATCCACTTGACTGGCGGGGTGCGCGCCGCACGGCCGCGCGCTAGGATCGCTGGGAATTCTTGCCGATCGCCACACCCCCCGCGGAACAACCGAGACGGTAAGCCGTTGTCAGACTGCGGCGCGTCGACTATCGGCGTCGCTGATCATCAGGGGATCAACGAAGCCAATATCCAACTCCGGCGCGTCGCACCTCACCCCTTAACCGGCCGCTGACCGAGGGCCGGTGTCCGAGTGTTGCCTGCGGCCGAAGCGTTCGCACCTTCGGCGCAGGCCGCAAGCCGTCGTCCCGTGCCCCGTCGTCCTCTGCCGCGAAGCGACCGGATCGAGGTGGCGCATTGCATTGGCTACGCAGTTGGTTCGTGCTGAGGGGCGCTTGACCTATCCCACTGATGGTTTGCATATGGCCAATAGGGCCAAGCGGCCTTGATGGGAGACACAAATGTCCAGGATGCTGTCGGTATTCGATATGACGGCAGTGATTTCCATTGCAGTGATCGCGGCCTTCGAAGCCGCCATTGAGGTCCAAAGAGGCTTCCCGCAAACGGAGATGATGGTGCCCATCACGGGATGGTTGCAGTTTGTGCCACTCGCCTTGCTGATATTTGTGGGATGTCTATGGCTCTGCCAACTGTTTCTCCCCGCCAGGCGAACCATTGAAATCCTGGCGCCGCTGGCGGATGAAACAGTACCAAACGTGCGCGAGGTGCGCGGATCGATTTGGCCGCCGAGCGAGCCATTGCAGATCCTTGTGTTCGTGGGCTGGGAGTGGCACCCGCAGCAACTGCCAACGCGAGATGGTGCGTCCTGGTCCGCCCAGTGCCATTTCGGGACACCAACCGCCGCCGCCAATACTGACTGCAAAGTCGCGGCGATCTCTCGGAAAACTCTGATTGTCGGCTCTGTAAGGAGACTTCCCTGGTGGTCTACAACCAGGTCCAACGTTGTGAGAGTGGTCGCGGAGAACTGACGCACCTAGCGGTCGATAGTGCGCTCTTACAACAGGTCAAGCAGCTGGTCGTAAATCAGGGACTTGAAGTTCAGGAAACCCTCGGGGACGCCGTCGTCGAAGTGCGGGTTGATCCTGCGGCGCGCGCATTGCGCCATGCCGTGGCGTTCGTGCGGGATCGTGCGATGGCCTGCACGCCAGACTCGGGCAGCACTGTGTCAGGAAGAAGAGCGCCGCCTTCTTCGTCTGGTCTTGCGGGATTTCGGAGTGGTACTGAGGATGCTCGAATCGATAGGCGGCGGTTCGGCACGCGTGTCTTTGTCGGGGGCGTTGGTCAACTGTTGAAAGTGCCGCCAGGCTTCGTGCGGCCGATCGAAGGCTTTTTCGCTGCCGCCACTCTTGACCACGTACTGGACGGTTAGGATCCTTTGTCCGCGCTTTCTCCCATCTTCGACATGCCACAGTTCGACGCCATCGAGCGTCCGCAACAGTCTGCGCAGCGGGATGGGGGGACCCGCCTTATCCGTCGTCATGTGTCGACCTGCCGAAAACGTGCGCCGTGTTCCGACAACGGACGGCAGGGCCAAAATAATCCTGTATCCCGCGAATTGCGTGGGTAAACGGCGACGCTCGCTGTAACTGGCGCCATGCGCGGTCTAGCATTCCAGACGGCAATGAAGGGCCCCGCCTGGTCAGGGCAGTGCTCGGTCATCGGCGGAACCGCCTGAGCAGAGGGCACTGCCTGAGGTGAGGTGGGCAGGTTCCGAATTGATCAATGCCGCAAGCGCGGCGAAAGAGCCCGGCCATACGAACGCCGTCGGCACCGCGGGCCGCGTTCACCCTACGGTCAGGTCGCCGCGCCGGCCGTTTCGCCGTCCTCTGCCAATAGAGCGGCACTAACTGGCCCGCGTGGCGGTGTCAGGTGAGTGCGTGCCCTCCTCGGCCGATCGATAGAACTTTGTTGGCAATGCTGCGAGCCGCTGTCCGCGTATCCGATTTTGCACCCACGAACTGGAGCATTAACTCGTCAATGGTGGCGCGCACCTTGTTGACCTGGGCTTCTTCCACGCCATGAATACACGCCACGACCGAAGCCAGCCCGATGATATGACCCAGATGCTCCTCCCGGGTCCGAGCGAATTCCGCCAATACTGCTTCGATGTCACCTGCTGCCATCACACCCTCCCATTGTTTTCTTGTAGCTTGGGCGGGAAGCATAGCCGCTCCGCGATCAGGAGAATAGCGGTCTCACAGCGGGCAGGTTGGTGCCGGCGGCAGGTTCCGGTCGCAGCTGCGACAGCTATGGTTTTCCCAGCCCGCCGCCACCCCCGCCGAGGGCGCCGCCTGCCGCATGATCCACTGCCCCCAGGGCACCACGGGCGGCGCCACCGACCGCGTTGGCGGCGCCGCTGACCGCATTGGCGCCGCCGCCAACTGCATTGCCTGCAGCGTCGGCGACCGCTCTGTGCGCCCGTGCCCTGATTCCCGGCGCTCTGGGTGCCCCCGCTGGCGCCACTGTTACTCTGTCCACTTCCGGATCCCGCCCTTGAGCGTCTGCGAGCGCGGAGGCGGGCGGAACCGTCACCGGGATGGGCGCCGAACTTTCTTCAACTGCCGAGACCGATGCGATCACTACGCTGCGCGTCGGGGGCGACGCCGACATCGATACCACGGGATCGCGTCGGCGGTCCTGGATGGCGGTAGCGATCGTCTCGGCCGTCCTGGCGCTCTCTACGCCACCCGTGAATGCGATATCCGGCGGAACCGATACGGAAACTGATATGTCGCTTGCGGGCGACGCGGCGGCGGCGGCTGTGCCGGCCGCTTCCGCGCTGTCGATTGCATCGGCAGCGCGTCGTCCCATCTCGGGCGTATACAGCGCCGAGTAGCCAATGCCGATGACGGACACGACGAGGCCGGCCGCCGTTGCCCAAAGAAGCTGACCACGCCGCGAATGCGCCTTCCGATCGCCCATCGGTTCATCCCTCCGAGATCCTTCGTGGCGCCTCAAACAAAATGATAAATTCCGCCATTTATTCCCCCTTCCGCCTTGACTGCGGGAGGCAAGACGGCGCCGCCGACAAGCGCCCTATGAGTCGGGCCGCGGGCTTTGGAACCCCCGGGATCGCCTCCGGTCTTAATTTCAGCAGCCAACGATGAGGAGACGACCGCAATGCCTATCAAGCGCCTCACACTTATCATTGCGGCAAGCATGATCGCGTTGTCAGGATGCAGCGCGTCGATAACGACCGGCTATCCCGCTCACTACGGATACTACGACTCCCATGGCTACTGGCACCGGTACTGATCGAGTTTCATATTGCATGAGTTTGCGATATGATCTGGACAAGCAAAAAGCGCCTCAAACGCTAGGTTTGAAGGGTTTTTCTGCGGGTAGCGGAGGTGTGCTGCCAGCAGGAATGCGAAATCAAGGAGCTCTCGCGCCTGGGCCCATGTAAGCCGCGGGAACCAAGCCCGCAGACCCGTGTTAGTTACGAATCCAGGGAGTGCTACCTTGCCAGGCGACCCGCCATCCGAGAAAGCCGTCAGAAATAGCGTGAAGCGACTGCGCAAACAGGCGGCACGCCTTCGCGATCGCCTACAGGAATCGTCAGATAAGATCGCCACATTGGATGAGGCGGCCAGTCATCCGGAACGGGTTGTGTCGCCAGACAAGGAAGAGCCAAAGGCATAGTCCAGCCCCGGCCAGAGCGGCAGAGCGCAGCGCCAGTTTCCATCCGTCAATGCGATGCTCAGGCGTGGGACGCTATTTTGCGGCAGTTTCGAGCCGCCCGATCGCGTGCCGGATCAATTCCGCTGCGCGGCAGAGATTTTCGGCACCTTTCTCGGACGCCAGCCGCTCCTCTCTCGCTAACTCGTCGAGACGATTAGGGATGCCGGACAGGTTCTCGATCAGTGCCCTGATCCACTGTTGTCTGCTGCCATTCATGGCACCCGTCTCTAAGCGAAGCCCCACGTCCGCCGGTCACATAGCGCGCGGCTTAAGGTCCAAGATGAAAGCGACAGCGTCGAGCAATTCGTCGCGGTCGTAGACCTTCTCAATTCGCGGCACTCCATCGTAGCGCGTGCCAAGAGCGTCGGACTGGTAGCCCGTTGCGAAGATGAAAGGGACTCCGCGAGCTGCAAGAGTGTCGGCAACGGGGAACACCTGACCGTCAAGTAGCTTGACGTCGAGAACGGCACAATCGACGGTTTCATGCTCGATGAGGGCGAGGGCCGACTCTGTAGTGGCTGCCGGGCCGACCACTATGCAACCTGCTTCGCTCAACAGGTCCTCAACCATCAATGACTCTACCGCCTCATCTTCAACGACGAGAACGCGTCGGCCACGAAATAATGCATTTCTTTCCACCTCACACCCCTGTTCCCCAACAACGCGACGCCATCGAAGTTCGACGACAAGTCGCGCCGCGATTCCAAAATCGCAGTTAACCGCAACGGATGAACACCGGAGAGCCGAATTGGTTCCCGAGCAATGTGATCGTACCCGCGCGTGACCTATGGCAAGGCCGCCGACGATTCGCCGTAGATCTAACCACCCTGCCAGTTCGCCTTCTTGAGATAGGCCGCAAAGCATTGGGCGAACCCTTGAAATTCTGACGCGGCTGGAGGATGAAACCGAACCAGACGAACGCGAGGTGCGTGGATTGAATTGGCCTCCAAGCGAGTCATTGCAGATCCTTGTGTTCATCGGCTGGGATAGCACCCATAGCGACTGCCTCGATCGGATCACGACGGCTTGCGAAACCTCCAGGTTGCGGCCTTGCGCGGATGGTACCGATGCCGAATCTAGCGATGAAAAGATGAGTTCTTTCCGTACCTTGCGGCTGACCCAGCAAGATCGCAGAGTCATTCTTGTAACTTTTGAATCGTCCTGGGAACCATGCTCGGCATCGCGGGTTTCTTAGTCGGCCGGGGATGTGGTCGGGGCTGCAACGTGGGGAAAATAACAAACAAACAAGCGTGGGGGCGGGCCGCGCCGAGGAGCGCATATCGCTCATCAGCTGGAGCTGTGCCGCCTAACGACTGCAGTAGGCCGGCGTGGTGGGCTTCCCTCGCCAAAGCCTTCCGGCAGGTGCAACCACGATTGAAGGCGCGTATCGACCGGCGTCCGGCCTCGTGTCGCGCCGGCCCGAACAGGAGTTCGTCTCCAAGCGCTGATCTGGGAGTATTATGATGCCTCCTCCGACTGCCGAACCCGTTGCCAAGTTGAATGCGAAGAACCGCCTCGATGACGCCTCTGGAAACAAGAGCCATGCCGGTGGGCGGATTGGCGCGTCGACTTCCGACTTGCACGAACTGCTCCGGGCCCTGCAGGCAGTGCGCGTCGGGGATTTCTCCGTGCGGCTCCCCGGCCATCAGACAGGCGTGATCGGCAAGATCGCCGACACCTTTAACGACATCGTCGCCGCCAATCAGCGCATCGCCCACCAACTTGAGCGTGTCGGCGAGGTAGTTGGTCGCGATGGAAAAACGCGCCAGCGCGTCAAGTTCGGGTTGTCGAGCGGCGCTTGGGCTGAGATGGAGAATTCGGTCAATACGCTCATCGACGATCTGGTATGGCCTACCACGGAGGTGACGCGCGCCGTTGCTGCGGTCGCTCAGGGCGACCTGCTGCAGACAGTGCGGCTCGACGTCGATGGGCGGCCGTTGAAGGGGGAATTCCTGCGCTCGGCCAACATCGTCAACCGCATGATCAAGCAGCTCAGCGTCTTCACGTCGGAAGTGACGCGCGTGGCGCGCGAGGTCGGCACCGATGGCAAGCTCGGCGGCCAGGCGAAGGTGCGCGAGGTCACGGGGGTGTGGAAAGACCTGACCGAAAGCGTCAACTCGATGGCCAGCAATTTGACGGCCCAGGTGCGCAATATCGCCGAGGTGACCATCGCGGTCGCGAACGGTGACTTGTCGAAGAAGATCACGGTCGACGTGCGCGGTGAGATTCTGCTGCTGAAGGAGGCCATCAATACGATGGTCGATCAGTTGCGGTCCTTCGCCTCGGAGGTGACGCGCGTGGCCCGCGAAGTCGGTACAGACGGCAAACTCGGCGGCCAGGCCATTGTCCCCGGCGTCGCCGGCACCTGGAAGGACCTCACGGACAGCGTCAATTCGATGGCCAGCAACCTCACGGGCCAAGTCCGCAACATCGCCGAGGTGACCACGGCCGTGGCGCGTGGCGATCTCTCGCGCAAGATCACTGTCGATGTCCGCGGCGAAATCCTCGAACTGAAAGATACCATCAATACCATGGTGGATCAGCTCAACGCCTTCGCGTCAGAGGTGACGCGTGTGGCGCGCGAGGTCGGCACCGAGGGCAAGCTGGGCGGCCAAGCGAAGGTGCCTGGCGTCGCCGGCACGTGGAAGGATCTCACCGACAACGTAAATCTGCTGGCGGCGAACCTGACGACGCAGGTGCGCAACATCGCCGAGGTGACCACCGCGGTCGCACGCGGTGACCTCTCGAAGAAAATCACGGTCAATGTCAGTGGCGAAGTTCTGCAGCTTAAAGAGACCATCAATACGATGGTCGATCAGCTCAATGCCTTTGCCGGCGAGGTGACCCGCGTAGCCCGCGAGGTCGGCACCGAAGGACGACTCGGCGGTCAGGCCAACGTGCTCGGCGTGGCCGGCACGTGGAAGGACCTCACCGACAGTGTCAATTCGATGGCCAACAACCTCACGGCACAGGTCCGCAATATCGCGGATGTCTCGACTGCCATGGCCAATGGTGACCTTTCGAAGAAAATCACGGTCGATGTGCACGGTGAGATTCTACAGCTCAAGGAAACCATCAACACGACGGTGGATCAGCTCAACGCCTTCGCCTCCGAGGTGACCCGCGTCGCGCGTGAGGTTGGCACGGAAGGCAAGCTCGGCGGCCAAGCGCTCGTGCGCGGTGTTGCCGGTACCTGGAAGGATCTCACCGACAGCGTCAATTCGATGGCCAGCAACCTGACCGGCCAGGTCCGCAACATCGCGGAAGTCGCGACTGCCGTGGCCCAGGGCGACCTGTCCAAGAAGATCACGGTGAACGTGAGTGGCGAAATCCTGCGGCTTAAGGAAACCATCAACACGATGGTGGACCAGCTGAATGCCTTCGCCGCCGAAGTCACGCGTGTTGCCCGCGAGGTCGGCACGGATGGCAAACTGGGCGGACAGGCGGTCGTGCCCGGCGTGGCAGGCACCTGGAAGGACCTCACCGACAGCGTCAACTCCATGGCCGGCAACTTGACGGGCCAGGTACGAAACATTGCGGAGGTCGCGACCGCCATCGCCAATGGCGACCTGTCGCGCAAAATCACGGTCGACGTGCGCGGCGAAATCCTGCAGCTCAAGGAAACGCTCAATACAATGGTCGACCAGCTCAACCGCTTCGCCGGAGAGGTCACCCGCGTGGCCCGCGAGGTCGGCACGGAAGGGCGGCTCGGTGGGCAGGCGCAGGTGCCCGGCGTCGCAGGGACCTGGAAGGATCTGACCGACAACGTCAACTCGATGGCGAGCAATCTGACCGCGCAGGTCCGCAACATCGCGGCGGTGACGACGGCCGTCGCCCGCGGTGATCTCTCGCGCAAGATCACCGTCGACGTGCGGGGCGAAATTCTCGAGCTGAAGAACACCATCAACACGATGGTCGATCAGCTCAATGCCTTCGCCTCGGAAGTGACGCGCGTGGCACGCGAGGTCGGCACGGAGGGAAAGCTCGGCGGACAGGCGCAGGTGTCCGGCGTCGCCGGCACGTGGAAGGACCTTACGGACAATGTCAATCTGCTGGCTGCCAATCTGACGACGCAGGTGCGCAACATCGCAGAAGTGACGACAGCGGTCGCTCGCGGCAACCTCTCTCGCAAGATCACCGTCGACGTGCGCGGCGAGATCCGCGAACTGAAGGACACCATCAATACGATGGTCGATCAATTGAATGCCTTCGCTTCGGAGGTCACGCGTGTCGCCCGCGAAGTCGGCACCGAAGGCAAGCTCGGCGGTCAGGCGCAGGTGCCCGGCGTCGCCGGCACGTGGAAAGACCTTACTGACAACGTCAATCTGCTGGCGGCCAATTTGACGACGCAGGTCCGCAACATCGCCGAGGTGACGACGGCTGTCGCCCGTGGCGACCTCTCGCGCAAGATCACCGTCGATGTCAAGGGTGAGATTCTCGAGCTCAAGGACACCATCAACACGATGGTGGATCAGCTGAACGCATTCGCCTCCGAGGTGACGCGCGTCGCCCGCGAGGTCGGCACCGAGGGCAAGCTCGGCGGCCAGGCGCAGGTGCCCGGCGTCGCCGGCACCTGGAAGGACTTGACCGATACCGTCAACGTCATGGGCGCGAACTTGACTGAACAGGTGCGCGGCATCGTCAAGGTCGTGACCGCCGTCGCGGACGGCGACCTGAAGCAGAACCTGACGGTCAGGTCCAAGGGAGAAGTGGCGGCACTCGCCGAGACTATCAACAACATGACCAATACACTCGCTACTTTCGCAGACCAGGTGACCACCGTCGCGCGCGAGGTCGGCGTCGAGGGTCGCCTGGGCGGCCAGGCAGCCGTGCCGGGTGCTGCCGGCACCTGGAAGCACTTGACCGGCAACGTCAACCTTTTGGCCGCGAATCTGACGACGCAGGTGCGCGCCATCGCCGAGGTCGCCACCGCCGTGACTAAGGGCGACCTCACGCGCTCGATCCAGGTCGACGCGCGCGGCGAAGTCGCCGAGTTGAAAGACAACATCAACACGATGATCGACAACCTGCGGCTCACGACCGACCGCAATACCGAGCAGGACTGGCTCAAAACCAACCTCGCTCGCTTTACCGGCATGCTGCAGGGCCAACGCGATCTGGCCGCGGTCGGCAAGATGCTCCTCTCCGAACTGGTGCCGCTGGTCAACGCCCATCAGGGCGTCATTTACCAGATGGATATGGAGGGCGAGCCGCATTTGAATCTTCTGGCCAGCTATGCCAACGACCAAAAGAACGGCTATCCGGCTCGGCTGCTGCCGGGTGATGGTTTCATCGGGCAATGCGCCGTGGAAAAGCGCCGCATCCTTGTCACCGACGTGCCGCCCGAGGTCAGCCGGATCGGATCGGTGCTGATGCAGGCTCTGCCCCGGAGCGTTGCCGTATTTCCGGTCGTCTTCGAAGGCCAGATCAAGGCGGTGCTGGCTCTTGCCTCGCTGCACGCTTTCGGCTCCGCGCATCTAGGGTTCCTCGAGCAGCTGACGGCCAGCATCGGCATCGTTCTCAACAGCATCGAAGCCACGATGCAGACCGAGTCTCTGCTCAAGCAGTCACAGCAGCTTGCCGCAGAACTGCAGACGCAGCAGAAGGAATTGCAGCAGACCAACGATCAGCTCGAGCAAAAGGCCCAACAGCTTGCCGAGCGCAACGTCGAGGTGGAACGCAAGAACCAGGAGATCGAGCAGGCGCGCCGGGCGCTGGAGGAGAAGGCCACGGAATTGGCGCTGACCTCGAAGTACAAATCGGACTTCTTGGCCAACATGTCTCACGAATTGCGCACGCCGCTGAATAGCATCCTCATCCTTGGCCAACAGCTAGGTGACAATCTGGAGGGGAATCTCACGTCGAAGCAGGTCGAATTCGCGCGCACCATTCACAGTGCCGGCACTGATCTTCTGAATTTGATCAGCGACATCCTGGATCTCTCGAAGATCGAATCCGGGACGGTGACCATCGATGTCGAGGAAATCTCCTTCACAAATCTGGTCGACATGGTAGCGCGCCCGTTCCGCCACGACGCAGAAGGCCGCCAGCTTTCCTTCGACGTGCAAGTCGATCCCAATCTCGGCCGCAGCATCATAACCGATTCGAAGCGGGTGCAGCAGGTGCTGAAGAACCTCTTGTCCAATGCGTTTAAATTCACTGCGCATGGTGGGGTGCGGCTAAATGTCGAGACCGCACTGAGCGGTTGGAGTGCCGGTCACCCAACGCTCAAGCATGCTCCCACGGTCGTCGCGTTCGAGGTCACCGATACGGGCATTGGCATTCCCGTCGAAAAGCAGAGGATCATCTTCGAAGCCTTCCAGCAGGCGGATGCCAGCACGAGCCGAAGGTACGGCGGGACCGGTCTTGGTCTGGCGATCAGCCGCGAGCTCTCGAATCTATTGGGCGGGGAAATCCAGCTGCGCAGCACGCCGGGCGTCGGCAGTACATTCACGCTCTATGTGCCGCTCAAGTACACCGGTACAGCTTCGCCAAGCCGAATTGCGGGAAACCCGGTTACGTCGGCATTTCAGTCACCGACTTTCCCGGCCGTTCAGTTGGCCGAACGCCCGATCGAGCAGGTACCCGACGATCGGCACGACTTGCAGCCGGACGATGCAGTTCTGTTGCTCGTCGAGGATGATCCTCACTATGCGCGGGTGATGATCGATTTGGCGCATGATAGCGGGTTCAAGGTACTCGTCGCTGCCCGCGGCGCGGATGCACTCGCCCTTGCCCGCCAATATCAGCCAACGGCGGTATCTCTCGATATCTTTCTGCCTGACATGCTGGGCTGGACGGTGCTCAGTGAGCTGAAGCGGGACCCTTCCACGCGCCATATTCCCGTGCAGATCGTGACGCTAGACGAGGACCGACAGCACGGTTTGGCGCGAGGAGCGTTCGCCTTCGTGAGCAAGCCAACGTCGCCCCAGGACTTGCATACCGCGCTGACCCGGATCAAGGAATTCGCAGAACCGCACCGCAAGCGCTTGCTGGTCGTGGAAGACAATGCCGCAGAGCAGCTCAGCATCGCGCAACTGCTCGGTCATGACGACGTCGATATCGTCCTTGCCGATACCGGTGCCCGTGCACTCGCGCTCCTGCGTGGGGAGCCTTGGGACTGTATTGTGCTCGACCTGCGCCTGCCCGACATGTCCGGCTTCGAGGTTTTGGAGAGCATGCGGGACGAGGAGACGTTGCACGACCTGCCGGTAGTCGTGTTCACGGGCCGAGAATTGTCACTCGAGGAGGACGCGCGGCTGCACACGATGGCGCGCAGCGTCGTCGTAAAGGGGGTCGAGTCTCCCGAACGGCTGCTTGATGAGACGGCGTTGTTCCTCCACCGCACCGTATCTGCACTGCCGCCAGCGAAGCGGGAGATGTTGGAGCGGCTGCACAGCTCGAACGAGGATCTCGTCGGCCGGACCGTCCTCCTGGTCGACGATGACGCGCGCAACATCTTCGCCCTCAGCAGCGTACTGGAACGCCGCAGCATGAAGGTTCTTGCCGCCACTACCGGCAACGAAGCGATCTCCTTGATCGAGTCGACGCCGAATTTGGCGATCGTATTGATGGATATCATGATGCCCGAAATGGACGGGTATCGCACAATCCAGGCGATCAGGGAGAAGCCGGCGCTCCGCCGCCTGCCGATCATCGCGCTGACGGCAAAGGCAATGAAGGGCGATCGCGAAAAGTGTTTGGAGGCCGGAGCATCGGACTACCTCGCCAAACCGGTCAACACCGAGCAACTGCTCTCGGCGTTGCGAATGTGGCTGCATCGCTAGACGCGGGAGATGCGTGATGGCCGCCGACGAAAAGGTCAACATCCTCTTGGTCGATGATCAGCCGGCCAAGTTGCTCAGCTATGAGGTCATTCTCCGCGAGCTGGGGGAAAATCTTCTCAAGGCGAGGTCAGCGCAGGAAGCGTTCGAGCATCTTTTAAAGTCGGATATTGCCGTCATTCTGGTCGACGTTTTCATGCCTGACCTGGATGGATTCGAGCTGGCTCGAATGATTCGAGAACACCCTCGCTTTCAGAAGACCGCCATCATCTTCATCTCGGCCGTTCTGCTCACCGACCTGGACTTCCTGCGGGGCTATAGATATGGCGCCGTGGACTATATCTCCGTCCCCGTGATTCCGGAGATCTTGCGTGCCAAGGTCAAAGTGTTCGCCGAGCTGTACCACAAGACCAAGCAGTTGGAGCACCTCAATCGCGAGTTGGAGCAGCGCGTCGTCGAGCGGACGGCGGAACTCGAAGCATCGACCGCCAAACTGCGCAAGAGCGAGGAACGACTGCATCTGGCGTTTGAAGCCGCGCAGATGGGGTGGTGGGACTATGATATCGTCGCGAACCAGGTAACGTGGTCGCCAAGTCTCGTTCGCATCATGGGATTCTCGCCGCAATCGTTCGGCGCGACCATCGAGGGGGCTCTCAATCACGTCCACCCGGACGATCGCGAGCGATTCGTGGCGCTGATCAGGCATGAGACGGAGGAGGATGGCCGTCAAAGCTGCGAACTCCGGTTCGTGCGCCCCGACGGGTCCGTTCGCTGGTCGCTCGCCGCCGGACAGATCATCCGCGACGCCAAGAATCGGCCGGTCCATTTCGCCGGCGTCGACCTCGACATTACGGCGCGAAAGCAAGACGAAGAGCGGCAGCTCATGCTCGTACGCGAGCTCGACCACCGCGCGAAAAATCTCCTGGCCATCGTGCAATCAGTTCTGCGCCTGAGTCATGCAGACACGACGGAAGAGTTTATTGCGGCCGTTGATGGTCGCATCAGGGCGCTCTCGCGCGCGCATACCTTGCTATCGGAGACGCGCTGGCAGAGTGTTGGTATCGAGCGCGTCGTAGAGGAAGAGGTTGCGCCATTTTCCACCGATGAGATGAAGCGAGTAACCACGGCTGGCCCGGCGGTGTCACTGCACCCTGCCGCCGCTCAATCTCTGGCTCTTGCCTTGCACGAGTTGTTGACTAATGCTGTCAAGTACGGCGCCTTGTCGGTGCCCGAGGGTCGGGTCGCGCTGGACTGGCAGCTTGATCCTCAGGCGTTGGCCCTTCGCTGGATAGAGACCGGGGGGCCGCCCGCGAAGCCGCCGTCGCGAAGTGGCTTCGGTACTAGTGTCATCGGCGCGAGTATCGAGCGGCAACTTGGTGGGCGTGCGACGTTCGACTGGCGCCCGGAGGGGCTACGCTGCTCCCTGATAATCCCTCGAAGGAATCTGGATACCCAGAAGGCGTCCGCGGGACGCCAGGGGATCGAGCAGACTGTGAGCTTGCGCCCTCCGCTGACGATCAACGGTCGACGAATTCTACTCGTCGAAGACGAGGTGATCGTTGGGATCATGATGAAGGATGCGCTCAGCGATCTCGGCTTTGCCGTCGTCGGGCCTATCCCGGATATGGCGCAGGCGCTTGCCGCGGCAAAGGAGGATCATCTCAGCGGCGGCATTCTCGACGTCAACGTGGGTGGCGAGCCGATTTATCCGGTGGCCGCGGCGCTGGCTCTCCGGAATATTCCCTTTGTATTCGTCACTGGCTACAGCGCCGATGGCATCGACAGCCAATATGCTCATATTCCCGCTCTCGAGAAGCCGATTGAGCCGGGGATCCTCCGGGGTCTCTTTGTCGAAGCTCACAGCCAGGACGACGGTCCGCGGGTCAACACCCCACGGACTCGACCGGTTTCTGGGTCGCGAAATTAGACGCGACTACGGAAGCCGCATCCACAATTTCCTGCGGGTGGTCAAGCATGCCGCCGCATGCGTGATGGCAGTTGCGGTCGGTGGCGCGGACCATCGGCGGAGCGAAGCACGGCAGGTGGCAGAAAGGAAGCGGGCAGCGTCGGCCTCGGCGTAAGCCTTGAGACATGAAATTCTAGGTGTCCGCAGGAACCGGACGCCATCACCTGACATTACCCGGCATAGGAGATGTTGGCCTAGGGAGGCCGCCGTGCGATCGGTTGGTATCCTCGGTCTTGTTCTAGCATTCGCCGCCATGCCCGCCGACGCGATGGATGTGAGCCGGTCGTGTCTCGACTTGCTCGGAGAAAACGACGGGGCAGAGGTTTCGCCCGCACAGGGCGAACAGCCGCTATTGACCGGCAATCAATGCGAGACAATGAAGAGCCGAGAACTCCGTGCGCTTTTGCTTGAGGTGACTCAGGAGGAAGAAGATCCTGTGCAACTATCGCTCGGCATCAAGAACGGCGGTGCCACACTCCGCCTGAAGATACCATTCAGTTCATGATTCGCGACCGACTCCTACCGCCCCTCACCCGGCGCCGCCCCCCTTAGCTGGGGCCATTTCCACGCTTGCCAATTGGGCCTGAGCGGCCAAATTGCTGACCTGTTCCCGTCGCGGGATGCGCGCTACACTCGGCGACAGCACGGCAAGGCAGATGCCAGAAGACCCGTCATGACAAGAGCAAGTGGCCCGGACCCCCTCTTTTTCGCATGGCTGTTCGTTGCTCTCGCAGCAGCGACAGCCGCCCCGTCCGATCCATCGCGCGCTCAGACCGATCAGGCGGACGACAAGTCGGTCTGCGAGGAAGTGAACAAGCACTACCTTGTAGAGCGAGAGCAGCTGAATGCGCGTACGCTGACGGATCTTCTGTTCGAAGCCACGCAAAAGGACTGTGCGGCCCTCGTCGAGCAGTTCCTGACCGCGGGTGCGTCGGTCAAGGCCCGCACGGGAATCGGAAATACCGCGCTCATCGTCGCTGCGCGAATGGGGCATACCGAAATCGTCGAGGCGCTACTGGCCCGCGGCGCCGAGATCAACCAGCGCAACCTGAACGGCGTCACTGCCCTGCTGGCTGCTGCGACCAATGGCCGTGCGCCGGCGGTCACGACGCTGCTGACTGCCGGTGCCGACGTCACGATTGCCGATAAGAACGGTGTCACGCCCCTTATCGGCGCCGCATTTAAGGGGAACGAGCAGATCGCCGAGCAGCTGATTCATGCTGGAGCGAACGCGCGGGATATAGACCAGACCGGAAAGAGCGCCATCGTCTATGCCGCCGGTCGCGGCGCTGCCTCAACGGTGCAGTTGCTGATGGACGCCGGCGTCGACATCAACCGCCGATACGGGAATGATCTGACCGCGCTGATGTGGGCGGCCGGATACAGCGATGATGCAGCGGCGGACGATGGCGCCGCCACCGTCACGTTGCTTCTTGCCAAGGGTGCTCAGCTCGACCCTGCCGACAATCGCGGCCGCACCGCGCTGATGATCGCGGCCGAGCGCGGCCATGCCGAGATCGTCAAGCTGCTGCTGGCCGCCGGCGCCGATCGGAATCTGCGCGACAAGGGCGGAAAAACGGCCGGTGATCTCGCCAGCGGCGACGCCGTGAAGACTGCCCTGCTTCCATAAAAGCGGCCCGATTCCCAGGCCGCTCCGCGAGATCCCGGCTACATGCCCGCCAGCCAATGGGCCAGCGCGGCAAGGTCGGCATCGTCGAACGTGCTGAGCATAGTGGTCATGAACGGGTTGTTGGCGCGCACCTTGGTCTTCATCTCCTGCGTCGTGCGCTCGAGATAGGCCGGCTGCTGGCCGGCGATGCGCGGCACGTCGCTGTTGTTGCCGCGATAGTTGCCGAGATGGCAGGTCGTGCAGGCGCCGGCCACCGCCGCGCTCCGGGCTCGCGCGATATCGGCATCGGTCGCCTGGAAGGGGATGCGGGGCCAGGCCTGCTGCGAGAAATGCCTGGCCAGCGCCTGCATCTCCTCCTTCGAGAGGTCGGCCGCAATGCCCTGCATGATCTCGTTCGCCCGCCGACCCGACTTGTAATCTTTCAACTCCACATAGAGGAAATAGTAGTTCTGGCCGGCGATGATCGGCGTGTCCGCCTGCTGGGGCATGCCGTTTTCGCCGTGGCAGGATTGACACAGTTGGAGGCGCTCGGAGATGTCCAGATCCTGCGCTGCACTCGTCGAGGCGCACAGGCACAGAAACGCGAAAACCAGGACGAAACGATGCATCTTCGGGCCAGCGGCAGTCCTTCGGCCAACAAATCGTAGGGGCGACCAGCCGGTCGCCCCTACTGCCGTTCCGTCGATACTAGGCGCTCCGCCGCCTATTCGCCAAGCGTGAACGCGATGATGTCGTTGCCGCGCTTGTAGTCGAGCTGGGTATTGCCGCCGGCCGCGACCACGACGTACTGCTGGCCATCGACCGTATAGGAGGATGGCGGCGCATTCACGCCGGCGCCGGCGCGGAACTTCCAAAGCACGCTGCCGGTCTCCGCGTCATAGGCCTTGAAGTCGCCATTGCCCTCGCCGGTGAAAATGAGCCCGCCGGCCGTCGCCAGGACGCCGCCGATCATCGGCTGCGCGGTCTTCACCTGCCAGCGGATCTTGCCGGTATTGTAGTCCACGGCGGTGACATTGCCCCACTGCTCCTCCGCCGGGATCACCTTGAAGGCGCCGCCGAGCCACAGCTTGCCATCCGGATAGGGCGAGCTGTCCACGTGATAGGTCATGGGCTGATGCAGGTTGATGGCGTAGGTCAGCCCGAGTTGAGGGTTGACCGCCATCGGCGACCATTCGACGCCGCCGTTGGCGCCCGGCAGCATGCGCGCCCCGTCCTTGGTCGGCAGCACCCACATGTTCTCCTGCGGCACCATCGCCTCGGAGAATCGGATCAGGCTGCAGTCCTTGCGGTCGTTCACATAGACGTGGCCGGTCTTCCCGGCGTGCAATACGCCCGGCACCACGTTGCCGCTGGCGTCGGCCACGTCGACCAGAACCGTCGGGCTGACCGCATCCAGGTCCCACACGTCATGGGCGATGTACTGGAAGTGGCAGACATATTTTCCGGTGTCGAGGTCGACCGAGACCAGCGAGTCCGTATAGAGGTTGTCGCCCGGCCGCAGGGCGCCGTCGAGGTCGGGCGAGGGGTTGCCGACCACGAAGTAGATGCGATTGGTCGCCAGGTCGATCGACGGGTTCTGCCAGACGCCGCCGCCCAGCGTCTTGTAGGGATCGCCGTTCTTCTTGAGCGCCGCCTTCTCGGCGTCGATGTCGCGATGCATGTCGCGGCCGGTGGCGTCCTTGGTCGCCCACACGCCGACCGAATTTTCGGGAATCGTGTCGAACGTCCACAGCAGGTTGCCGCTCTTGGCGTCGTAGGCCTTGACGAAGCCGCGGATGCCGTATTCGCCGCCGTTGGTGCCGATCAGGATCTTGCCGTTGACGGCCGTCGGCGCCATGGTCTCGCTGTAGCCGGCCTCGGGATCGGCGATCTTCTGTTCCCACGCCACCTTGCCGGTCTTGGCGTCGAGCGCCAGCAGCTTGGCGTCGAGCGTGGCCAGGTAGACCATATCGCCGTAGACCGCGACGCCGCGGTTGTTGGGGCCGCAGCAGAAGGTGGTGACATCGCCCATCTTGTGCTTGTAGTGCCACAGTTGCTCGCCCGTGCGGGCGTCGAGGGCATAGAGATCGTCGAAGGCGGTCGTCACATACATGATGCCGTCCACGACGATCGGCGTGGTCTCCATGGTTTCCACGACATCCGTCTGGAAGATCCAGGCCGGCCGCAGCTTCTGCACGTTGGAAACGTTGATCTGGCGCGCCGGAAAGTAGCGCGTCTGATCGTAGTTGCCGTTGGTGTGCAAGAAGTTGTTCCCGTCGCTGGCCGCGCGGTCCAGCATGTCCTGCGTCACCGTCTGCATATTGCCGTAGAGCGTCTTCTTTTCGGTCTCCTGCGCTTTGGTCGACTGCTGGGCAAGAACATTCAGCATCATCCCCGCCACGGCGATGACGGCGCTGCGCAACAACATTGACCTTAGACTCATCGCTTCCTCCCCTGGGTATGGATTGCCATTTTTCTACGCCGAGCGGCTGTGCTCTGAATGGGGACAGTACCAGCCTCGCAGGGCCCCCCGTCCGATGTCGCGCATGTCGCCCCGTGTGTTCAGGTTAGCGCGTCTGCGGGCATCCTTCCATCGAAAACGCCACAAGGATTGGCACGGTCATGCAAGAGCAGCGACCACTGCACCGACAAGTCAAATGGCGCTTGCGGCGATGCAGAAGTCGCGTTACAGGATCAGTACAGCACGCGAAGGAAAGCCATGAAATTTCGCATCGAGTATTGCACAGTTTGAAACTATGAACCGAACGCTCTCCGGGCGAGAGCCAGGCTCATGGAGCGATCGGCGAACGACGTCGAGCTCGCAGAATCCAGTGGCGGTGCCTTCGAGGTGTTCCGAGACGGCATACTGCTCTTCTCCAAGAAGCAGCTGGGCCGCTTTCCGACGGACGAGGAAATCGACGGTTTTGTCCCTCGCTGAAAGCCCGAAGACCTTCGGGCCGCTTCAATCTGTGACGTCTGAACGTTCAGGTCGCGCTATGCCGACTGTTTTCGATCGCTGCAGCGAGATGCTCCGAGCTAACGCCTGGCAGCTCAAGGCCCAGAGAGTCGACTATGCACTCAATCGTATTCACAAGAGATGGCTCTGAAAGCGATGCGCCGCGTAGGCGGTCGGCCAGACTCTCAATTCCGGCAGGCGGATGGCACGTGAAATCACCGCTGATCTCGATATCGACGATACGCTCCTCACGCGTGAGCAGCTGTATGCGGATAAGACCTCCGGGCGCCTTGGACGATCCTTCGGTGAGATATGTATCCGCGGCCACCTTCACGCCCTGGCTGACGAGCTTGCGGCCGGCGCGCGAGTTCCACACGGGATCGCTGAGGCGGATCGCTTCCTCCGCAATGGCGCCATGCTCTTGCTCGCTGGCTACTGACTCCTCGGGGATCACGTTCAGGCAATCGGAGATATGCCGCAGGAAGAGCGACTTGACCGTTTCGCGCGTGGGCACATGCGGCAAGAGCCGCCGCATCGAGGTGATGTAGTCCTCGAGCGTACTGTGGAGCTTGTCGCGGAACTTCTCCGACGGCACCTTCAGGCAGCGCGACATCGTCGCGGTGTCGAAATCGAACAGGAACATGCCGCCCAGAACTATCGCCTCATCTAGGATCGCGGCGGCCGTTCCGCCGATCTTGCGGCCGTCGACGTGAATGTCGTTGAGAGGTCGATAGGCGGCGTCGATGCCGAGATCACGGTAAGTGCGGACGACAGGCTCGATGAACAATGGATAGAGCTGTCCCACCCGACTCGGCGCGCACCGGCGGGGATATACGAAGTGAAAGATCAGTTGACTATCGTCCAGGTATACGGCGCCGCCGCCCAGGCGCCGACGGATGATACCGATCCCATGGGTCGCGCAGTACCCCTCGTCGACCTCCAGCCTGGCATTCTGGTGGAAGCCGATGCAGACATAGGGATCGCGAGGATTGAGCAGGGTGAGTACCGGGCTGTCTTCCGGTTTCATCCGGGCGGCAATTCCATACCAGACGGATTGCGACAGGATGGCCGAAACGCGGCCGCAATCGATGACTCGCATGCGCATCGGCCTTGCTGCCTAGGGCTTTCCCTCAGCTGCGGCGCGGACCTTGCAACCTTGGCACAATCGCGAAAGAATCAAATCCATGTCGCGCAAGCTGATCATAGTGCTGGTGAATACCGATCCGCGCAACGGCGAGGAGCTGGGGGCGCCCTTCTTCCACGCCGCTGTCGCGGCTGCCATGAACTTCGAGGTCCAGGTCATCTGCGCGGCGACGGCCGGCCGGCTCATGAAGAAGGGCGTGGCCGAGAAGCTCACGGTGAAGCCCGGCGCCGACAAGACCGTCTATGATTTCATTCGCGATGCCCACGAGCATGGCGCGAAATTCTATGCCTGCCCGGCCAATCTCGAGCTCTTCGACATGACGGAGGATGATCTGATACCGGAATGCACAGGGCTGATGGGCTCGGCGGCCATGATCGCGCAGATCATGGAAGACGACTGCCGCGTGCTGACCTATTGACCTGACCAGGGTGCTGCCATGCCGGTCGTCAACGGCTGCTCGCTGCCCGACGATCTCCTCTATGACGTCGAAAATCAGCTGTGGTACCGCGAGCTCGGCGATGGCCTGGTCGAGATCGGCATCACCATGGTTGCCGTGGCCATGGCCGGTCAGGTGCTGGCCGTCACGCCGAAACGATCCGGCCGTCACCTCGAAGCCCAGCAAGCCTGCGCGGTCGTCGAGTCCGGAAAAGTCGTGGAGTCCGCCCGCGTGGCCTTCGCCGGACTGGTTGAACGCAGCAACGAACCCCTGATGGACCGGCCGTCATTGGTCAACAAGGACCCGTACGGCGCCGGTTGGTTGGTCGTCATGCGTCCCGATGACTGGACGAGCGCAAAGTTGAGATTGGTTCGCGGTGTCGATGTCAGCGAGGCCTACCGCGCGAAAATGGAGGCCGAGGACTTTCCTGGTTGCGATCCGCGCTGATCCGCGTCAGGGAGTCAGCGCAATGCGCGACGCTCCGGTTGCTGGCCTCGTGACCTGTCCGATGCACGCTACCTGCGTCGCCCCGTTCGAGCGCAGCTCAGCCAAACACGCGTCTGCCGATTCTGCGGGTAGACTGGCAAGCAATCCGCCGGCGGTCTGCGGGTCGTAGAGCAGCGCGATGCGCGGATCGGTTGCCGGCGTGCCGTCGATGTCGACGGCGCTGGACAACGCGAGGTTGTGGGGTGCAAGGGAACTCGCGATCCCCCGTCGCAGCAGCTCCAGGGCGCCGTCCAGCGCCGGGATGGCCGCCAGCGAGAGTTCTGCATCGACCGCGGATGCCCGCAGCATCTCCAGCAGATGGCCGACGAGGCCGAATCCTGTAACGTCCGTGCATGCCGTCACGCCGTGCCGACGAAATATTTCTGCGGCTGTTCGACTCGATCTCAGCATCGTCGCCAGGGCGGCATCGATCCAATCGCCGCGCGCCTTCGCGCGCATGTCAGCGGCAAACAGAGTCCCCGTGCCCAGCGGTTTCGTCAGCACCAGCCGGTCGCCAGTGCGCATGCCGCTCTTGCGCCAGAGCTGATCCGGTGCGGCCACGCCATTGACCGTGAGGCCGAAGGCCAGCTCCGCGCCTTCCCCGGTATGGCCGCCGACGAGCACCGCCCCCGCCTCCGTCAGCGTCTCGGTGGCGCCGGTCAGCAGCTGCAGGAGGTCGGCCTCGAGCTTGGCATCGGGACCGTAAGCCAGGGTGACGATGGCGAGCGCGGTCTGCGGCGTCGCTCCCATGGCATAGAGATCGCCCAGGCAGTGGTTGGCGGCGATGCGGCCGAACAGGTAGGGGTCGTCGATGAAGGCGCGGAAGAAATCGACGCTCTGCACCAGCAGCTGATTGCCGGAGACGGTTACGACGGCGGCATCGTCGGCGGGATCGAGCCCGACGATGACGTCGGGCCGGCTCGGCGGCCGGACGCGGCGGAGAACGCGTCCCAGCAGCTCGCTGCCGACCTTGGCGCCGCAGCCGCCGCAGCGCATCTCGGGTGCTGCCGCGCCGTTGCCGATGTGCGGGACGCTCATCCGGGCCATCCCGCCGAGATCCTGGTACATGCGCATCCAGCGCCGGTCGATATGGTTTTTCAACCGCCAGATGAACGCGCCCTCGGCGTTCCAACGGCCGCGCGAGGCGATCGCGTATTTGTCGCCGGTCGATATAAGCGCGAGGTGGTGCCGTTGAGGCCGATAAGCTTCCAGCGGCTCGCCGCGACAGGCATGGAGCAGGTTGCGCGCCAGCACCGGCCCTTCGCGGACGGCGAAGACGCCCGACTTGGCGAGGCGATGGCCCGCCAGGGCGGCAACGTCGCCGGCGGCGAACACCAGGGGATGGGAGGTCGATTGCAGCCGGTCGCTGACGGCGATGAAGCCATTTTCGTCCGTGGCAAGGCCGGTCTGCCGCAGCCAGGCCGCCGGCGCTGCATTCGTCACCCAGATCGCGGCGTCAAAAGGAACATCTTCTTCGGGCTGGCACTTGAGCAGATTCGGCGCGACGCTCACGACCTTGCGGTTGAGGTGCAACTCGATACCGCGTTCGCGGACCACCCGGGTCAGGCGCCGACGCACGCCGGCACTATGCGTCGGCAGCAGCTCGGCGGTATCCGCAACGATCGCGAATCGAACCCTCGGACTGCCTTGCGCATGCGTGGCAATGCGGTGCTGCAGGGCGAGGCAGATTTCCGTGCCGCCAGCGCCGCCGCCGACAACGACGATGCGGAAGGGCTGTTCGCGGTGCCGCTGCAGAGTCTGCTCGATTGCCTGCCAGCCGGCGATGAAGCCATCGACCGGCTTTATCGGCAGCGTGTGGTCGGCTGCGCCGGGTGTGTTTGCCCAACCCGGCTTGGCCCCGATATCCACGGACAAACAGTCGAATTCGACCGGCGGACGACCGGCACAGATGACACGCTTGCCTTCCAGATCGAGGCCGATCGCCTCGGCGTGGAAGAGACGCGCCCCGGCGGTCCTGGCCAGCGGGCGAAGATCGATATGGGCATCGTCATGACTGTAGTGGCCGGCTGCAAAACCCGGCAGCATGCCGGAATAGGGCGTGTGGATGTCGCGGCTGATGACGGTCAGGCGGATATCAGGCGCTGGGTGCAGGGCGAATTGCCGGAGCACCTCCACATGGCTATGTCCGCCGCCGACCAGGACAAGGTCGCATCCGGCAATCGGGGAAGCGGATCTCATGACCACACTCTAATCTACCTTCGCGCCCACGGCGCTGGCTTGGGACGTACCCTAACTTGGGGTAGGGATTGGTCTTGACGCTAATCGGCAACAGAGCGAAACTTGCGTTAACGATTCAAGAAAAACAATCATTTGCGGCATTTCGGCTCCCGCGGCTCCGGTGGCCAAGCCGGGCGCGGCACGATGCCAGGAGGCAGGCGCGCCATGAACATGATGCACGTCAACAGACGACAATTCTTCAAGATCAGCGGCACGGCCCTCGGCGCGTCGACGGTGACCGCCCTGGGTTTCTCACCAGCCCAGGCGGTGGCCAACGTCCGCCCATTCAAGCTGGAGCGCACGACGGAGACGCGCAACACCTGCCCCTATTGCTCCGTCGCCTGCGGCGTCATCATGTACAGCATGGGGGACAAGTCGAAGAACACCAAATCCTCCATCATCCATATCGAGGGCGACCCCGACCATCCCGTGAATCGCGGCACGCTCTGCCCGAAAGGCGCGGCGCTGCTCGACTTCGTCCACGCGAAGACGCGATTGCAGCATCCGGAATATCGCGCGCCCGGCAGCGATAAGTGGGAGCCCATCAGCTGGGACGATGCCTTCGCGCGCATCGCCAAGCTGGTGAAGGAAGATCGCGACAAGAACTTCATCAGCCGCAACAAGGACGGCCAGCTCGTCAACCGCTGGACGTCGACCGGATTCCTGGCGGCCTCCGCGACCACCAACGAGACTGCGTACATCACCTACAAGGTCGTGCGCAGCATGGGGATGGTCGTCTTCGACAACCAAGCAAGAGTCTGACACGGCCCCACGGTGGCCAGTTTGGCCCCAACCTTCGGCCGCGGCGCGATGACCAACACATGGTCGGATATCAAGAACACCAACCTCGTCGTCATCATGGGCGGCAATGCCGCCGAGGCCCATCCCTGCGGCTTCAAATGGGTGACTGAGGCCAAGCACTACAACAAGGCCAAGCTCATCGTCGTCGATCCGCGCTTCACGCGCTCGGCCGCCATGGCCGACCTGTACATGCCGATCCGCGCGGGCACCGACATCGCCTGGCTCGGCGGCGCCATCAACTACCTGCTGTCGAACGACAAGATCCAGCACGACTATGTCCTGAACTACACGAACGCCTCCTTCATCGTGAAGGACCAGTTCGGTTTCCAGGACGGCCTCTTCACCGGCTACAACGCCGAGAAGCGCGACTACGATCGTTCGAGCTGGGATTACGTCGTCGGCGAAGACGGCTTTGCCGCCGTCGATCCGACATTGCAGAACCCGCGCTGCGTCTATCAACTGATGAAGACGCACTATTCGCGCTACACGCCGGAGATGGTGGAGCGCATCTGCGGCACGCCCAAGGACAAGTTCCTGAAGGCCTGCGAGTGGATCGCCGAGACGGCGGCGCCCGACAAGGCGATGACCAGCATGTACGCCCTGGGCTGGACCCAGCATTCCAAGGGCTCGCAGAACATCCGCACCATGGCGATCATCCAGCTCTTGCTCGGCAACATCGGCGTTGCCGGCGGCGGCATGAACGCCCTGCGCGGCCACTCCAACATCCAGGGGCTGACCGACCTCGGCCTGATGAGTAACCTGATCCCCGGCTATCTGACCTTGCCGGTGGAAAAGGAGCAGGACCGCGCCACCTATCTGTCGACGCGGGGATTCAAGCCGCTGCGGCCGGACCAGATCAGCTACTGGCAGAACTATCCGAAGTTCTTCACCAGCTTCCAGAAGGCAATGTACGGCAAGGCGGCGCTCGCCGAGAACGACTTCGCCTATGACTGGCTGCCGAAGCTCGATGTCACCTACGACCTGCTCCGCGCCTTCGACCTGATGTTCCAAGGCAAGATGAGCGGATACTTCTGCCAGGGCTTCAATCCGCTGATGTCGGCCCCCAACAAGAAGAAGATCATCGCCGCGCTGTCGAAGCTGAAATTCCTGGTGGTGATGGATCCGCTGGCGACGGAGACCGCGAGCTTCTGGGAGAACCACGGCGAGTACAACGATATCGATACCAAGAGCATCCAGACCGAGGTGTTCCGCCTGCCGACCAGCTGCTTTGCCGAAGAGAGCGGTTCGCTCACGAACTCCGGGCGCTGGCTGCAGTGGCACTGGAAGGGCGCCGAACCGCCGGGCGAGGCCAAGACCGACGTCGAGATCATGGCCAAGCTCTTTCTGAAGATAAAGGGACTCTATGCCGGCGACGGCGGCGCCTTCCCCGATCCGATCCTGAATCTGGTCTGGCCGTACGCCGTATCGGACGACCCGACCACGGACGAGATCGCCAAGGAGGTCAACGGCTCCGCGCTCGAGGATCTGCCCGATCCGACCGACCCCACCAAGCCGCCGATCATGAAGGCGGGGTTGCTGCTCGACGGCTTCGGGCAGCTGCGCGACGACGGCAAGACGGCCTGCGGCTGCTGGATCTACTCGGGCTGCTATACCGAGAAGGGCAACCAGATGGCCCGGCGCGACAACGCCGACCCGACCAATTCGGGCTTGTCGCCCGGCTGGGCGTGGTCGTGGCCGGCCAACCGCCGCGTTCTCTACAACCGTGCTTCCTGCGATCTGGATGGCAAGCCATATAACCCGAAACACAAGCTGATCTCGTGGAACGGCGCGAAGTGGGCCGGCGTCGACGTTCCGGACATTCCGCCGACGACCGCGCCGGCGGTCGGACCGTTTATCATGAACGCGGAAGGCGTCGCCCGTCTGTTCACCCGCGGCATGATGCGCGACGGCCCGTTCCCCGAGCACTACGAACCGTTCGAGGCTCCGGTCGACAACGTGCTGCATCCGAAGGTCGGACCCAATCCGGTGGCGCGGGTGTTCAAGGCCGATATGGAAGTGTTCGGCAAGCCGGATGATTTTCCGATCGTCGCCACCACCTATCGCCTGACCGAGCATTTCCACTTCTGGAGCAAGCACGTCCTCATCAACGCCATTCTGCAGCCGCAGCAGTTCGTCGAGATCGGCGAGGAGTTGGCCAAGGAGAAAGGAGTAGCTAACGGCGATTCTGTGGAGGTGCGCAGCAACCGTGGCAAGATCACGGCCGTGGCCGTGGTCACCAAGCGGATCAAGCCGCTGACGATCGACGGCAAGATCGTTCACACGGTCGGCATTCCCATCCACTGGGGTTTCACCGGCGAGACCAAGAAGGGATTCGGCGCCAATATCCTGACGCCCTATGTCGGCGACGCCAACATCGAGACGCCCGAGTACAAGGCGTTCCTGGTGGACGTCAGCAAAGCCGCCGCGGTCGTGAGCTGAGGGAGGGCGTCATGGCAACAATGCAATCCCTCGATATCAAGCGCTACTCGGCGACGACGACGGCGTCTCCCAGCGTCCGTGAATCGGTCGAGGTCGCCAAGCTCATCGACGTTTCCCGCTGCATCGGCTGCAAGGCCTGTCAGGCCGCCTGCCTGGAGTGGAACGACCTGCGGGAGGAAGTCGGCATCAACGTCGGCTACTACGAAAACCCGCATGATCTGACCGAGAACAGCTGGACGCTCATGCGGTATTCCGAGGTCGAGGAGCCCGACGGCCATCTCGAATGGCTGATTCGCAAGGACGGCTGCATGCACTGCGAGGATCCGGGCTGCCTCAAGGCCTGCCCGGCGCCGGGCGCGATCGTGCAGTATTCGAACGGGATCGTCGACTTCGTCTCGGAGAACTGCATCGGCTGCGGCTATTGCATCAAGGGCTGCCCATTCAATATTCCGCGCATCTCGCAGAAGGATCACAAGGCCTACAAATGCACGCTGTGCTCGGATCGGGTCGCGGTCGGCCAGGCGCCGGCCTGCGCCAAGGCCTGCCCGACGCAGGCGATCTCCTTCGGCACCAAGGAGGACATGACACACTGGGCCGAGGCGCGTATCGCCGATCTGAAGGAGCGCGGCTACGAGAATGCCGGACTCTACGATCCCCAGGGCGTCGGCGGCACCCACGTGATGTATGTGCTGAAGCATGCTGACCGGCCGGAGATCTACGCGAACCTTCCGAAGGAGCCGAAAATCAGCGGGCTGGTCGAGGCCTGGAAAGGCTGGCCGAAGCCGTTCGCGCTCGCCGGCCTCGGGCTCATGGCGCTCATGGGCTTCATGCACTACGTGACCAACGGTCCGAACGAGGTCGACGACGAGGATGAAGAAAAGGGCAAGCGCACGCTCGGGCAGGGTGATCGATGAAGCGGCCAGCAGGCACTGTCTCGCGCTACACGCCGGGGGCGAGGGCCAATCACTGGCTCAACGCCATCATCCTCATCCTGCTCGCCTTGAGCGGAATGGCGCTGTTCCATCCGGCGCTGTTTTTCCTGACCGATCTGTTCGGCGGCGGCGTCTGGGCGCGCATTCTGCACCCCTGGATGGGTGTCGTCCTCATATTCACGTTCGCCGGGCTGTTCATCCGCTTCTGCCGCTACAACATCTGGAACAAGACCGATACCCAGTGGCTCAACCGCATCCGCGACGTGCTGGCGGCGCGCGACGAGAATCTGCCGGAGGTCGGCCGCTACAACGCCGGCCAGAAGCTCGTCTTCTGGCTCATGACCATTGGCATCGTCGCGCTGTTCCTCAGCGGCCTGGTGATGTGGGAGTCCCAGTTCGGCGACGTCTTCTCCGTCGAGCAGAAGCGGATTGCCGCAGTCGTGCACGCGACGGCCGCGGTGGTCATTATCGGCGTCTGGATCATCCATCTCTATGCTGCGATCTGGGTGAAAGGCAGCGTCCGCGCTATGACGCGCGGCACGGTCACCGGCGGCTGGGCCTGGAAGCACCATCGCAAGTGGCTGCGCGAGGAGGCGGCCAAGGGTAACAAATGACGC